>Ga0335081_10000053_pt1 | contig 223137 bp, 227 predicted proteins | sample Lox_Sample_35_FD_206713 | JGI IMG/M metagenome (GOLD analysis project Ga0335081, IMG submission 206713) | Soil microbial communities from Loxahatchee National Wildlife Refuge, Florida, United States - Lox_Sample_3.5 | ecosystem: Environmental > Terrestrial > Soil > Wetlands | place: USA...
CTGATGGGCGAGATGCTGACTGTTCTGGACATTGCTTGGCTGATTTATGTCCATCGGCTGTCGCTTGCCGGCTATCCGTTCGAACGACTGCACCCGCATGTCTCAGCGTGGCAGGAGCGGCTCGTGGCGCGACCGGAATTCGCCAAGGAAATCGAGCTTCTTCGCCACTCGAAGGAGCAACTTGAGGCAACGCGGCGCGTGCAAGTGGCGGCCGGAAAAACGCTTGAGGCGGTAGCGGGGTTTTAAATTAGCGCTGCCGCTCAAGGAAGACCCCATCTGGGCATGACGCGATCGGTTACTGTTACCCGATTTGATCGCCGAGTGGGTCGGCGATTGCTCACCGCAAGTGCAGCCAACTCAAAAGGCCGGTTCGTGGCACAAAGCAGACGTCGATCCCGTGGCAGTCGACTTCCGCTTTGTGCCAATAAGCGACATGTCGCTGCAACGCGACAAGTGAGCAAAGGGCCATAAGGCGACATCACGAACATGTGCCTGCGGTTCAGGCCGCCAGGCATTGCGAGGCGCCAACTGGACGCCACTTATTTCTTCGCCTTGGCTTCAATCAGGGCGACGCGACGACTCATATCCCATACTTCGACGATGGTACGACCTTTGGCCCGCTTTTTGGCTTTTTGACCGCATCGGCGTCGTCTACACACTTCACCACCTCGCCGAGACCCATAATGCGCCCAACCTTGTCGAGCTTGTAGAACCGATATAGTGGCACCGCACTTGTCCCCGGGTAGCAACCTGCAACCTGTTCGCAGGTTGCGGAAAAGGTCCGCAAGCAGACATTCTGGCCAGTTTAACCGCGGTCAGCCCAAATTGGATTCTGGAGCGCCAGCAATGGGCCGTAAATGACAGCGAACCCGCCGAATGCGAGGACCCATGCGAGGCCCGCACCCTCCATCACAAGCATCGAACCGACGAAGCCTGCACATATCCGCAACAGCGCGCTGCAGAGCACGAGCAAGTAGATGGCCTGCGTCCCTTTGCCGGCGATCAAGGCGTTTCCGGTATGGCCAAGGGTAGCGCGCGTCATAACGGCAAGTGTCATCAGTCCGAACGCACCTGCCGTCCAGGCGTGGATACCAACACTTGTCGGGATGACCACTGGGAAGAGAATGGACGCGCCCAACAGCGCAAAGCCCAACGGCACAAAGGCGTAGCCGACATGGAGCACGAGCACGAGCCGGTCGGACACGGTGCGATCGCCGGCCCAGCGAACGAGCCGTACGACTTGCAGGATCCCGGCCAGGATCAGCGCGGTGCCAGCAATTCTGTTGTTTGATAGAGCGACCCATAGCGCTAGCGCGATGAAGCCCACGGCGATCGTGACGATGTCGAAGCGCGAAAATGGAACTGGCATCCGTCCCGGTTCCCGGCGCGCAAGCCAATTGCGGGTAAAGCTCGGCACGATCCGGCCGCCGACCAGTGAGATCAGCATGATGATGGCGCCGATGCCGATGCGGATGCCGTAATCGGCACTGCCAGCCAGGTAGACCTCAACGTGGAAGACGACATTTCCGGCGATGAGGATACTGATCGGCAGCAGCACCCGCAGGTTGCGCCAGTTCCGCCCGGCGATGATTTCGCGCGCGGCCACGAGCGCAAGCGTGACTAGAAAGGCCAAATCGATTAGGGCTGCGAGCGGCAAGCCGATTTGTGCCGAGGCCAGGATCGCAATGCGGCCGAGCAGCCATAACGCGGCGAGTGCCATCAGTGGCACGCCGCAGATCGGCATCCGGCCAGTCCAGTTCGGCACTGCGGTCAGCAGAAAGCCCGCGACCACCGCGGCGACATAGCCGTAAAGCATTTCATGGATATGCCAATCGAGCGGTGCGTAAGCGGTGCGCAGCGCAAAGTGGCCCATGAACTCGGGAATCCATAGCACGATGCAGGCGACCGACCACACCACGCCGCCGAGAAAGAACGGACGAAAGCCGTAAGAGAACAATGCCGGTCCATTATATTTCAACCGGCGTTCGAGAGGGGGCGGCATTGAGCCGGGGGCGGACGACGCAACAGGACCGCTGGACATGAATTTCCGCCTTATTCCGGACCGCGATGGACGGTCGACATTGCTCGCGACAGCACCCGCCGAAGAAAAACCGCGCCAGGGTTGTCCGCGCGCGACATTTGCCCGACCAAGTTCAGCCAATCCTCCTCGCCCGCTCCATGGACGAATTGACCGACGGACTGCATCGCAAATTCCCCGGTGGACATATTGTTTTCGGCCGCGAGAATTACGACGCGGGCCGTCAATGCGAGATCGCCAAGCGAAAACAGCGTTTCATTTGCCGATGCTTCGTCGTCAAACCGCTCAATGAGATCGCCGAGCTGCATGAAGTCCGCTCCGCTCAATTCACACGCATCGATTCGGCGCTGGCGAGTTCGACGCCTTCGACATGCGCGGCGCCGGCAAGCCGGGCGATATATTGCGCCAGTGCACGCCGCTGCACCGCTTCCTGCAGGTACGAGGCGATCCGGTCGGCCACCAGTTCGAACGGCAGGCTGCGGCCCTCGTGCTTGCGATCCAGCCGGACGATATGGAAGCCATAACGCGTCGCGACCGGCTCAGATGCGATTGTGCCAGGTTCAAGCGCAAACAACGCTTGTTCGAATTCGGGCGTGGTCTGGCCCGCTGTGATCTGGCCGAGATTGCCGCCTTGCGAGGCCGACGAGCATGCCGAATGTGCCGCCGCCAGCGTGGAGAACTGGCTCTGATCTTTGCGCAGAATCGCAAGTGTCGCCTCGGCGGCCGCGCGAGCCTGGGCGTAGCCTGCGGCATCGGCTTTATCGGCCGCGAAGAGTATGTGCGCTGCTTCGTAAATGTTGGTCGCGCGAAAGCGTTGCAGATTTTGCTCATAGAAGCGTCGGCAGGTCGCGGCGTCGGCGTACGGGGTTCGCACTTCGCGGGCGATCAGTTCGCGCAGCGTCGCTTCTTCCGCGGTTTCGCGGCGGCCGTCTTCATCGGTTGTCGGCGCTCCGGACACGTCGAGGCGGCGCGCCTCCTGCAACAACAGCTCACGTACCGCCAGCGCTTGCGCCGCGGCCTTCCACGCCTCCAACGGCGTACGCGAGGGATAATGCTGGACCTCGCGCGCAATCAGGTCGCGCGGAATCGCGATGCCGTTGACTTTGACGCCTTGGCCTTTGGGCAACATCGCCTGATGGGCTGTGCAGGTCATGGTCGTTACTCCGCCGGCATTGGGCGCGGCGGTGCGAAGGATGGCCGCGCGGGCAGCGGAAGGCGCTCGCGGCCGCGGACGACGCGGCCGGCCGGGTCTCGCGTGCGCACCACCTGATAGCCGCGGCGGCCGAGATACCAGACCGGCGCGCTCCAGACATGGACGAGCCGGGTGAACGGAAACACCAGAAAGATCGTCATGCCGAGGAACAAGTGCAGCTTGAAGATCGGACTGACATCTGCAACGAGCGCCGAAACGTCGGGCTGCAGCGTCAGAATGCCCTGCGCCCAATACATGAATTTCACCATCTCGTGGCCATCAAGGTGATTGAGCGATACCGAAATGGTCGATAGGCCGAGGATCAATTGAGCGTACAGCATCAAAAGCACGGCGATGTCGCCGAACGACGACGTTTTGCGGATGCGAGAATCGAACAGCCGACGATGCACCAAAAGCGTGATGCCGATGAAGCACATGATGCCGGCGATCCCGCCCACCGATATGGCCAGCCACTGTTTGAAAGTGTGCGAGATGCCGAGCGCGTCGAAAATCCAGATCGGTGTCAGCAAGCCGACAAAGTGCCCGAGGAAGATCACAAGAATGCCGACATGAAAAAGGTTCGAGCCCCAGAACAGTTGCCGCCGTCGCAGCAATTGGCTCGATCCGCTGCGCCAGGTGTATTGCTCACGGTCGAACCGAACCAGGCTGCCGATCAGGAACACGGTAAGGCAGAGATACGGATACCAGCCAAAAACCAGATAATTCAGGCTCGGCATGATCATCTCCTCAGTGGAGCAGTGGCCGTGCCGGGGGCGGGGCGAAGGCCTGCGCGAATCCGGGCGATCAGGCCGCCCTTGCAACCATCCCCGGCATTGGGTCCGAAATTCACGGGTTCGTCTTCCCAGGCCGCGTCGAGCGCGGCGAGATCGGTCGCGTCGGGATCGGGCTCGGCGAGCAATGCCGAAACTACGTCAGCCTTCGGCTGCGCCGTCGCAAGCTTCATGAGGCTGCGAAACACCGCCTCATAGGCCGACTGCCGCTTACGCAAGCGTTCGGCCAGAGCCGCAAAGATATGCACGGGCTGCCCGAGCAATTCGTAGGCTTCGGCGCGCGGCTGCGTCGAGAGAAATTCCAGGAACAGCGGCACGAAATCCGGCAATTCGGCAGAATCAATCTGCAAGCCGCCGTTCTCATACAGCACCTTCAGATCGATCATGGCCTGACCGCGGTCCCTGCTCTCGCCGTGCACGTGTTCAAACAGATGCAGCGACAGTGAGCGTGTGCGGTCAAACAGCAACACATAGCGTTCTTGCAGATCGTAGAGATCGCCGGACATCAGCTCGACCATGAGCTGCTTAAGCTCGCGACCGATCGCCGCGGGCAGCAGCGCCTCCGCCGAAACCGCCTCCATCAGCTCGGGCATCGCTTGCTGCAGTTGCGCGGTCGGATAGCTCAGGACCGCCGACAGCACTTTGAACGTCCTGGTCATCACATCACCTCCATCGGCGTCTTGGCGCGCTTGGGCGTGCCGAACAGGTTCGTCTCGGTTGCGCCGCCGGAGCAGCCATTGCCGAAGGAGAAGCCACAAGACCCGCGCAGATCATAGGCGTCCTCGTCAAGCTCGCGGTGGGCGGTCGGGATGACGAAACGATCCTCGTAATTGGCGATCGCCATGGTTTGATACATGTCCTCGATAGCGTGGCCGGTGAGGCCGACGCGCTGGGCGATGTTCTCGTCGATAACGCCGTCGATGGTCTTGGCGCGCATATAGGCGCGCATTGCCAGCATGCGTTCGAGCCCGAGCGCGACCGGCTCTTCCTTGCCCGCCGTCAAGAGATTGGCGAGGTAGCGCAACGGAATACGCAAGCTGCGTACATCCGGCATTTCGCCATCAATACCGATCTTGCCAGCCGCGGCGGCCGATTGGATCGGAGAGAGCGGTGGCACGTACCAGACCATCGGCAACGTGCGGTATTCGGGATGCAGCGGAAATGCGACTTTCCACTCCATCGCCATCTTCCACACCGGCGAACGTCGCGCGCCCTCAAGCCAGTTTTCCGCAATCCCATCGCGGCGCGCTTGCTCGATCACCGCATCATCGTGCGGATTGAGGAAAATTCCCAGCTGCGCTTCGTAGAGGTCCTGCTCGTCCGGCACGCTTGCGGCCTCCTCGATGCGGTCGGCGTCATAGAGCACGACCCCGAGGTAGCGAATGCGGCCGACGCAAGTCTCCGAGCACACCGTCGGCTGCCCGGCCTCGATGCGCGGATAACAGAAAATGCATTTCTCGGATTTGCCGCTCGACCAATTGTAATAGATCTTCTTGTAGGGGCAGCCCGATACGCACATGCGCCAGCCGCGACACTTGTCCTGGTCGATCAGCACGATGCCGTCCTCCTCGCGCTTGTAGATCGCGCCGGACGGGCAGGCGGCGACGCATGCCGGGTTAAGGCAATGCTCGCACAAGCGCGGCAGATACATCATGAAGGTGTTTTCGAATTGGCCGTAGATGTCCTTCTGGATGCCTTCGAAATTGAAATCTTTAGAGCGCTTGGCGAACTCGCCGCCTAAAATCTCTTCCCAGTTCGAACCCCACTCGATCTTTTCCATCCGCTCGCCGGTGATCAGTGAGCGCGGCCGCGCAGTCGGAGACGCCTTCAGCTCCGGCGCTTTTTGCAGGTGCTCGTAGTCGAACGTGAAGGGCTCGTAGTAATCGTCGATTTCCGGCAGGTCAGGATTGGCGAAAATATTCGCCAGCACCCGCCACTTCGAGCCGATGCGCGGCTCGATCTTGCCGTTCTTCTTGCGCCGCCAGCCGCCCTTCCAGCGTTTCTGGTTTTCCCAGTCTTTGGGGTAACCGATACCGGGCTTGGTTTCGACATTGTTGAACCACGCGTACTCCATGCCTTCACGGCTGGTCCACACGTTCTTGCAAGTGACCGAACAGGTGTGACACCCGATACACTTATCTAGGTTCAGCACCATCGCGATTTGCGCACGCACTTTCATTCTGCGGCCTCCATCGTCGGCGCCATCGCCAGCGGCTCGGGCTGATCGGCGCTGGGTTCATCGAGCCAGTCCACCTTCACCATCTTACGAACGATGACGAATTCGTCGCGGTTGGTGCCGATCGTGCCGTAATAGTTGAAGCCGTAAGATTGCTGCGCGTAGCCGCCGATCATGTGCGTGGGTTTCACTACTATGCGCGTCACCGAATTGTGAATGCCGCCGCGCTGGCCGGTAATTTCCGAGCCCGGCACGTTCACGATCTTCTCCTGCGCGTGATACATCATGCACATTCCTTCCTTCACACGCTGCGAGACCACCGCGCGCGCAACCAGTGCGCCGTTCGAATTGTAGGCTTCGATCCAATCATTGTCGGCGATCCCGGCTTTCGCCGCGTCGATTTCGCTGATCCAGACGATCGGACCGCCGCGCGACAGCGTGAGCATCAAAAGGTTATCGGTGTAGGTCGAATGGATGCCCCATTTCTGATGCGGCGTGATAAAGTTGAGGACAACCTGCTTTTCGCCGTTCGGCTTGGAGTCGATCACCGGCTTGATTGCCTTGAGGTCGATCGGTGGTCGATACACGCAGAGCGCCTCGCCGAAGGCCCGCATCCACAAGTGATCCTGATAGAGCTGCTGACGCCCGGTAAGCGTGCGCCAGGGGATCAACTCATGGACGTTGGTGTAGCCGGCGTTGTAGCAGACCTTCTCGGACTCCAATCCCGACCAGGTCGGCGCCGAGATGATCTTGCGCGGCTGCGCCACAATATCGCGAAAGCGAATTTTCTCGTCTTGCTTCGGGATTGCGAGATGGGTGTGATCGCGGCCGGTGGTCTTCGACAACATATCCCAGGCTCTGACTGCGACCTCGCCGTTTGTTTCCGGCGCGAGCGCGAGAATGACCTCGGTGGCGTCGATGTCGGTGTCGACCTTCGCCAACCCTTTGGTCGATCCTTCCTCGATGACCGCGCCATTGAGACGCTTGAGCAGGTCGATTTCGTGCTCGGTGTTCCAGGCGATGCCCTTCACCGCGTTGCCGAGCTTCGACATCAACGGCCCAAGTGCGGTGAAGCGCTTATAAACGTTCGGATAATCACGCTCGACGACGGTAACCGCCGGCATCGTCCGGCCCGGAATCGGCTCCACTTCGCCTTTCTTCCACTCTTTGACGTCGATGGCCTGCGCCATCTCGTTTGCCGTGTCATGCTGGATCGGCGTGAGAACGACATCCTTCTCGACACCTAGTATCTCCGGTGCGACCTCGGAGAATTTCTTGGCGATCGCCTTGTAAATCTCCCAGTCGCTTTTGCATTCCCACAACGGATCGACCGCCGCGGAGAGCGGATGGATAAAAGGATGCATATCGGAGGTATTGAGATCGTTCTTTTCGTACCAGGTGGCGGTCGGCAGAACGATGTCGGAGTAGACGCATGTCGTCGACATGCGGAAGTCGAGCGTGACGAGAAGATCCAGCTTTCCTGTCGGTGCCTCATCGTGCCAAGTGATTTCCTTCGGCTTCTTGCGGCCGGTTTCGCCCAAGTCCTTGCCCTGCACGCCATGATTGGTGCCGAGAAAATGCTTGAGAAAATACTCGTGACCCTTGCCCGATGAGCCGAGCAGATTGGACCGCCAGACGAACATGTTGCGCGGCCAGTTATCGGGATGATCCGGATCCTCACAGGACATCTGCAAATCGCCGGATTTCAAGCCCTTGACCGCATAGTCCTTCGCCTCGATGCCCGCCGCCGCTGCGTTCTTCGCGACCGTCAATGGGTTCTGCCTAAGCTGTGGCGCAGATGGCAGCCAGCCCATGCGTTCCGCACGTACGTTGTAGTCGATCATCGCGCCGTCCCACTGGCCCGTCGGCGCGGTCGGCGACAGAATTTCGTCGACGCCGAGAGTTTCGTAACGCCACTGGTCGGTGTGCGCGTAAAAGAAAGACGTCGAGTTTTGCTGGCGCGGCGGTCGGCCCCAGTCGAGCGCGAAAGCGAGCGGGAGCCAACCCGACTGCGGACGCAGCTTCTCCTGCCCGACGTAATGCGACCAGCCGCCGCCCGATTGACCGACACATCCGCACATCACCAGCATGTTGATGACGCCGCGGTAATTCATGTCACAGTGGTACCAATGGTTCATCGCCGCACCGATGATGATCATGGAGCGGCCATTCGTCTTTTCGGCATTGCGCGCAAACGCGCGCGCCACGGTGATGATCTGATCGCGGGGAACGCCAGTGATTTTTTCAGCCCAAGCGGGCGTGTGGGGAACATTGTCGTCATAGGATCTGGCGACGTGTTCGCCGCCGAATCCGCGATCGACGCCGTAGTTCGCGGCGAAGAGATCGAACACGGTCGTCACCAACGTCTCATCGTCGCTCAGTGCGACGCGCTTCACGGGCACCTTGCGAACAAGAACGCTTGGATGATCGGTGCCAGCAAAATGATCATGCTCGCGATTGCCGAAATACGGGAACGCAACATCAGCTAACTCGTCCCTCGTATCGGCGAGCGACAGCCGAAGCTTTGTTTCCTGGCCGGTGGAATCCTTCTCTTCGAGATTCCATTTGCCTTTCTCGCCCCAACGGAACCCGACAGAACCTTGCGGCACGACGATTTCGTCGCTTGCTCCGTCATAAGCGACGGTCTTCCACTCCGGGTTGTTGGTCTCGCCAAGAGTTTGGGTGAAATCCGAGGCGCGCACGAGCCGCTCAGGCACAAGCCGTCCCTCGGATTTCTCCAGCCGCACCAGAAATGGCATGTCCGTATACTGGCGCGCGTAGTCGTTGAAATATTTAGCCTGCCGATCGATATAAAATTCGCGAAGGATCACGTGGCCCATAGCCAAGGCGAGGGCAGCGTCAGTTCCTTGCTTGACGGAGATCCAGAGGTCGGCAAATTTCGACGCCTCGGAATAGTCCGGGCAGATAACGACGCTCTTCGCGCCGCGATAACGCGCCTCGGTGTAGAAATGAGCGTCGGGCGTACGCGTCTGCGGAACGTTGGAGCCCCACAGAATCAGGAAGCCTGAATTGTACCAGTCGGCGCTTTCCGGCACATCGGTCTGCTCGCCCCAGGTCTGTGGCGAGGACGGTGGCAGGTCGCAGTACCAGTCGTAAAACGACATGCAGACACCGCCGAGCAGCGATAAATAGCGCGATCCAGCCGCGTAGGACACCATCGACATGGCGGGAATCGGCGAGAAGCCGATGATGCGGTCCGGGCCATGTTGTTTGATTGTATAGGCGTTGGCGGCGGCGATGATCTCGGTGACTTCATTCCAGGTGGCACGCACGAAGCCGCCAAGACCGCGCTTGGTGACATAGGCCGCCCGCTTGTGCGGGTCCTCGACGATCGAGGCCCAGGCGCCGACCGGCGTGCGCGTAATCCGAGCGTCGCGCCACAGCTTGAGCAAGCGTGAACGTACCAGCGGATATTTTACGCGATTGCCGGAATACAGATACCAGGAGTAACTGGCGCCACGCGAGCAGCCGCGCGGCTCGTGGTTCGGCAGCTCGGGGCGCGTTCGCGGATAATCGGTCTGTTGCGTCTCCCAGGTGACGATGCCACCCTTGACGTAGATCTTCCACGAGCACGAGCCGGTGCAATTGGCGCCGTGCGTCGAGCGAACGATCTTGTCGTGCTGCCAGCGCTTCCGATAGCCGTCTTCCCAGCGGCGATCCTCCCGCGTGGTAATGCTGTGGCCGTCGGGTGACTGATCGACGACGCGGGTAAAGAAGGTCAGGCGATCGAGGAAATGACTCATGGCATTGCCTCTAATGCGCCGCGAGAATCGCAGGCTTGATCGTCTTGGCCGATTTAGCGCCGCGGTCGAGATGCCAGAAGTACGCAGAAACACCGATCGCCATCACCGCGAGCGCTACGTAGGCGAAGAAGCCGCCGGCGTAACCTTGTGTGCCGAGCGCATCGACCACGGCCCCGAGAAACGGCGGAATGATGAAGCCTCCGAGCGCACCCAGCCCGCCGACAATTCCTGCCGCACCACCGACGGCGTCGGGTACGTATTTCGGCACCATCTTGAAGACCGCGGCGTTACCGACGCCCATGCCGACTGCGATCAACAGCTCACCGATCAGCGCTTGTGAGAACTCCTGGACGAAAGTGAGCAGTAGTGCACCGGCCAACACAGCGACGAAGGCAAGGATTGCAGTTCGCTCACCGCCCAAGCGTTCGGAGATCACGCCTCCGAACACCCGGACGACAGCCGCGAGCAGCGAGAAGCCGAGCCCGCCCAGCATGGCGGCGGACTTCACATCCATTTGGTGCAGATTGGCCCAGTAGATCGGGAACCACGCCGTCAGCGCGAGGAATCCGCCGAACGAAACGAAGTAAAGTGCAACAAGGCCCCAGGTGCGCGGCTCCTCGGCTGCCGTGATGACCGCCTGCCACACGCGCTCATTCGGAAACAGCTCCTCGCCCTTCTCTCCAGCGATCTTTCGGCTGGTCTGCGGGTCAAAGCCTTGCTGACGCAATTGAAAGAAATAGGCGTCGCGGGCAAACCAGGCATAGATTGCGGCGCCGATCAGAAGAAACGTGAACCAAGCGAAATAAGAACCGGCCAGTCCCCACATCGCGATGGCGTAGGGCAACAGGAGCGTGAACAAGCCGGGCGCAAGGTTACCGATGCCGCCGTAAGCGCCCAGAACCGTGCCCTGGCGCGATTGTGGGTACCAGTACGACACTTGTGGGATACCGACCGAGAATGAGGCGACTCCACATCCGCTCAAGAAACCAAACATGATGACGATCGGATAAGCTGCTACGGTGAGCGTTTTGACCGTCAGCAGGATGAACACCAACCCCCACATGCCGACGAGCGACAGTGCGAATAATGTGAGCATCGGCAAACGGCCGCCGACGCGATCGACCCAGCCGCCGAACGGAATGCGCAGCAGCGAGCCGGTAAGCTGCGGCGCTGCGACAAGAAGCCCGAGCGCTAATCCGCTGAGATGCATCTGCTCCTGAAAGTATTTGGCGGCCGGGCCGTACAGGGCGACAGCGGCAAAGCCGACGAAAAATCCCCATGTTCCCATACTGAGTCCAAGGGACGGACTTCCGGAAAGCCTGTAGTTTCCAGTGGTTTGAGCGGCGGCCGCATCGGTTACAACCGTCATTTCGGGCTCCTTCGCTAAATGCTTGTTTACGGTTAGACCGACCGACCGAGAGCCACATTGAGGTAAATCAAATACCAGTTTCGCCGATTGGTTTATGGAGGTGCCGCATGAAATTGCTCACCTCGACAGATTATGCATTGCGTGTCCTTATCCGATTGGCGACCACGCCAGAATCCCACATCAGCACCGAGACCTTGGCGCAGGAACTCCTCGTCTCGCCCCATCATCTTCGTAAGATCGTACAATTTCTGACGGAAGCAGGCTTTGTTCGTACGATTCGAGGTACACACGGCGGTGTGATGCTGGCTCGACCGGCAAGCCAGATAAATTTAGCAGCGGTCGTTCGCCAGCATGAAAAGGATCAGGCGTTGGTTGAGTGCTTCCGTTCTGACAGGGGGGCTTGCAACCTGCTCCCGCGCTGTCGCTTGCGAGGCATTCTAAAAGCGGCCAAGGAAAGCTTTTACGGGCATCTCGATCGATACACACTAGAGGACTGCTTCATTGGGTCCCACACAACTTCGAAGCGCCGTCCGATCCGGATATAACTTCACTCGGAAACTTCCGCTCGTGTTGATCTGATTAAAGAGACCGAAGCGGTTTCCTCGCGCAATCGGCGATGCAAGGGGCCGACGCGGCGCCAATCATTCACGCGCCAAGCTGCCAGAAATAACGTAGAGGCCGAGTCGCGCGACTTTCGTTCAGGGTCATGACCGTCGTTTCGGGCCCTGTGGCCCGATGTCGGCTTTGCTCCAACAGCTGCTGTGGCAGCGGACATCGAGATCGGTCGAGAGGTGCCACAACCGGGCCACAATAATGTGATTGTTCCTCCACAGCATGGGCCGCTTGCCTGTGAAAGTTCGTCCGTTGAGATGCCGATCTTTTCCGAAAGTCTTGAGCAGTCATTGCAGCGGGCTCTCGCCATTGCCAGTGCGGGCCACCATGAATATGCGACACTTGAACATTTGTTGCTCGCGCTCACAGATGACGCGGCAGCCGCCGCAGTTCTCCGCGCGTGCAACGTCGATCTCGAAAAATTGCGAAGCAGCCTAATCTCGTTTATCGACTCACAGCTGGCAAAGTTCGAGACCGGCAGGTCGGAAAACTCTAAGCCGTCGGCCGCCTTTCAACGTGTCGTCCAACGGGCCGTGATCCATGCGCAGTCCGTTGGGCGAGAGGAGGTCACTGCCGCAAATGTGCTCGTGGTCATTTTGACAGAACGGGAGAGCTGGGCTTCAGCGGCATTGGAAGAACAGACAATGGCACGTTACGACGCAACGCTTTACATCTGTCATGGCATTAGTAAAGCGGACCAACTTTCGCCTCTCCGAACTGAGGCTGCGCCACGTGATCTCTCCGACGCATCTGCGGTTCTGGCAGAAGTGCGGCTGTTGAACGATGACTACACGCCCATGGCGTTCGTGGTTCAGGTGTTGGAGCGCGTATTCGAGAAAGACCGCGCGACTGCCGAGAGGGTCATGATCGACATCCACAGTAACGGCGTTGGGACGTGTGGACTCTATCCTTACGATGCCGCAAGCACGAAGGTTAGAGAGGTGCTCGATTTTGCGCGTAAGCATCAGCATCCACTACTCGCGTCCACGATAGAGGTCGGAAAAGGGTCAAAAGCGAGGTTTTCGATCCAATCCGACAATGTCGGCTCTTACCCCAGTAACGAACACAAAAGCTGACACGTGGCAGAGCCGCAGAGCAGACGGCAGGATCGTCGTGGGCTAAGCATTGGCGCAGTCTAGGTTCGATTCCCGCGGGATTCGAACTGACCAAAAAACGCCTCGGACTCCCGGCGAGAAATTCCGCAGGTTTACCGGGCGCTTGGAAGGGCTGTGCCAGTTGGCCCTAGTGGAGAACGTTGGATTGCAGTAGCACTCCCTCCGCCAGCGCTACTCTTTTTGCGCGTTCTCGGAAAAGCATGCTCGACGACGCCATCCTGGCAATCGCGCAAATGTTTTCACCGCCGCTGCGCGCGGTGCTGTGGAAGTCTATCGGACTTGCGTTACTTCTCGTTATCGCGCTCGCAGCCATGGTTGAGCGCATCATCGTTTGGCTGGTCGGCGCCGGAAGCACGTCGGCCGAAACTGCGCTTGGACCGCACGCGCATCTGCCGATCGATGCCATCGCCTGGTTGCTCTCGCTTGCAGCCGGATTCGGCATAGTGGTCGGAAGCGTCATGCTGATGCCGGCAGTGACTGCATTCGTCGCCAGCTTCTTTGCCGATCAGATCGCCGAACAGGTCGAGCGCACACACTACCTCGATGAGCCATCCGGGAAGGCGCTGCCGCTATCGCAGGCTGTCCTTGAGGGCGGCAAGACGGCGTTGCTTGCGGTGGCGGTTTACCTATGTGCCGTACCATTGCTGCTGTTCGTCGGGCTCGGCGCCGTGCTGTTTTTTCTCGCGACTGCCTGGCTGCTCGGCCGAGAATATTTCGAGCTTGCCGCCATGCGCTTCCGTCCAGCTGCGGAGGCGAAAGCGCTTTGCCGGCAGCACGCCACGACCGTGTTTATCGGCGGCATGCTCATTGCTCTGTTCGTTTCAATTCCGATTATCAATTTGGCGACGCCATTATTCGCCACCGCATTCATGGTGCACATGCACAAACGCGTGAGTCGACGCGGGTCTCCCAATAGACCAAGTCGGCGTTACGCCTGAGAGGAAACACGCGCACGCGGCCGCTTGTTAAGAATGAGGGAACGTCCACGGACGTTGCGCGTGGACGCCCGTCCTAAAAGCTGCGATGCGATCGCGATAGCTTTCGGTGAGCGCAATGTCGTCCCAGCCGTTGAGCAGGCGCATGCGGCGCACCGGGTCAATTGAAAACGCGTAGGAACGATTATTGCAGAGGATGCTTTGCCGCTCGAGGTCGATCGTCAGCGCCAGCTTCGGCGCGCGTACCAGCGCCGCCATGATCTCGGCGACCTCCTCATCGGTGACAATCGCGGTCAACAATCCGTTTTGCACGGCATTGCCGGAAAAGATGTCGCCGAACGACGGCGCGATCACGCAGCGTATGCCGTAATCGTAAAGGGCATAAACCGCAGACTCGCGCGATGAGCCGCAGCCAAAATTGCGAGCGCCGACGATGACCTTGGCATGACGCCAGGCCGGGTTGTTGAGCGGGAAGTCGGCCCGTTCGCGGCCTTGCGCGTCAAACCGCAGATCCTGGAACAAAACATTGCCGAGCCCCATGGCGCGCGTCCATTTCAGGTAGCGCGCCGGCAGGATTTGGTCGGTGTTGAGATTGATCAGATCGATCGGACAGGCGACGGCGGTCAACGTATGAAAGTTGTCCATGGCTCAAACCTTCCGGCCGGCCAAGAGTTCGCGCACGTCGGCGAGATGGCCTTTGACGGCTGCCGCCGCCACCATCGCCGGCGACATCAAGTGCGTCCGCGCGCCGGGACCCTGCCGGCCGCGGAAGTTGCGATTGGTGGTCGAGGCGCAGCGTTCGCCGGGAGCGACCAGATCGCCGTTGAGGCCGACGCACATGGAGCAGCCGGATTCGCCCCATTGCAGTCCCGCCTCACGGAAAACACGGTCCAAACCCTCCTGCTCGGCCTGCTGTTTGACCAGACTCGAGCCGGCCGAGACGAGCCCTGGGACTTTGCTGGTGCGGCCCGCCAGCACCGCAGCCGCAGCTCGCAAATCCTCGATGCGGGCATTGGTGCAGGAGCCGATGAAAACCCGATCGATCGCGATGTCGGTCAACCTGTTGCCGGGGGCGAGCCCCATGTAAGCGAGCGCATCGCGCCAATGGGCGGCGCGCTCGGTGTTCGCTTCGCGCGCCGGATCGGGCACGCTGGCATCGATCGGCAGCGCGTCTTCCGGACTGGTGCCCCAGGTCACGATGGGCGCTACGTTTTTGGCGTCAAGCGTTACGTCGCGTTCGAACGTTGCATCACTGTCTGTACTCAGCTTCGACCAAAACTCCACCGCCTGGTCGAGCTGTGCGCCGCTTGGCGCGTAGGGACGACCTTTGAGATACGAAAACGTGGCCGCATCGGGTGCCACGATGCCGCAGCGCGCGCCTGCTTCGATCGACATATTGCACAATGTCAAACGGCCCTCGATCGACAGCGCGCGGATCGCCGCGCCGGAAAATTCCAACGCGCATCCGGTGGCGCCGTCGGCGCCAATGTGGGCGATGACGGCCAGCACGATATCCTTGGCGCTGACGCCCGGCGCCGTTGCGCCGTCCACCGTGATGCGCATTTTCTTCGGCTTCTTTTGCCAAATGGTCTGCGTCATCAACACGTGCGCGACTTCGGAAGCGCCGATGCCGAAAGCGTAGGCGCCAAGCGCGCCATGCGTCGACGTGTGGCTGTCGCCGCAGACGATCAGCAGGCCGGGGAGGGTGAGGCCTTGCTCGGGGCCGACCACATGGACGATGCCTTGCCGCGGATCGTCGAGACCGAACAGCGTGATACCGTGTGCCGCAGTATTCTCTTCGAGTTGACGCACCATGCGGGCGAGCTCGGGATTGCTGATCTCGCTGTGCGGTCGGCGAGTTGGCACGTAGTGATCGGTCACAGCAAACGTCAATTGCGGTTCGGCGACTTTGGCGTTGCGTGCTGCGACCTTGGCGAAGGCGTGAAAGGAGCCTTCATGCACATAATGGCGATCGACCCACAGCAGCGATTCGCCATCATCGCGCCGCAGGATTTCGTGGGCGCTCCACAGCTTGTCGATGATGGTTTGTGGTTGAGGCATACAGATCGGGGAGCATAAACCGTGGGCGATGATGTGATGATAGTATAGCTATGGGAGCAGACCAATGTTAGGCTTTCGCTGATCAGCAGGAGGACGCCATGTCTCGTCGGTCTTTAGGGTTGAGCCGTCGCAGGTTTCTACGTTCGAGCGCGCTGGCAGCGGGCGCGACCACCGGCCTGCTGCATGCTCCGACGCTACTGAGCGCGCAAGGCGCCGGCGTGAAGATCGGCGTCCTGCATCCGGTCTCCGGCGCGCTCTCGTATTCCGGCCAGCAAGGCCGCCTTGGCGCCATGCTGGCAATCGACGAGATCAATACTGCCGGCGGCATCAAGGCGCTGGGCGGCGCCAAACTCGAGCCGATGCTCGGCGACGCCCAATCGACGCCCGACGGCGGCAACGCTGAAGTCGAGAAAATGAATGCCGCCGGCGTTTGCGCGGTAATCGGCGGCTACGCCAGTGCCATCTGCCTCTCGGCGAGCCAGACCGCGGCACGTTACGATCTGCCCTACCTGGTCGACGTCGGGGTCGTCGACAGCATCGTCACCCGCGGCCTGAAGAATACGTTCCGCTTCGGGCCCGGCTTCGGCGTCATTGCCAAGACCGCATTGGACAATCTGGTGACGATCAACGACCAGGCCGGTAAGCCGGCGAAGACCGTCATGATCGTGCACGAGGATTCCGCCTTCGGTGCCGGACTAGCCAAGCTCCTCAACGCGCAATTGCCCGAACGCGGCTTTCAGGTATTGGAAACCATCTCCCACCCGACGCCGACGCGCGAATTCGAGAACGTCGTCCTGAAAATCAAGGCGCGCAATCCGGACCTCGTCATCCCGGCGAACTATTACAACGAATACGTCCTGCTGGCGCGGACCATGCAGCAGCAGCGCGTGCGGCCGAAGGCGATCTACTCGGTGCTCGGCGGCGCCGCCTCATCCTACAAATTCGTCAAGGAATTCCCCGAAGCCGCGCATTACATCATGGACTGCAATCACTGGTTCAACCCCAAGAACCCCAAGGCTCTGGCGCTGAAGAAAGAGGTAGAGAGCAAAGGCCAATTCTACACCTACGAAGTCTACATGAACTACTCCTGCATTCTGCTGCTCGCCGACGCCGTCGAGCGCGCCGCCAGCGTCGATCGGGCGAAGATCATCGATGCGCTTGCCAGTTCGACGTTCAGCGGACACGTCATGCCGTATGGCCCGACGAAATTCATCAATGGCCAGAACCAGGGCGCCGCGCCGGTCAATACGCAGGTGCTCGGCAACGACATTCAGGTGATCCTGCCGGCGGCTTTCGCCTCGGCCAAGCCGGTGTTTCCAATTCCGCCCGCCTGAGGAGGCGGGCCTGGCTGGACCGTGCCTGCCATGCTGTCTGCCGTCATCCTCATACCCGCCGTGCTCAACGGCTTGATGACCGGCGCAGTCTATGCGCTCGTGGCGCTTGGGCTCACGCTCATCTACGGCGTCCTGCACATCATCAATTTTGCGCACGGCGCGCTGTTGACCGCCGCCATGTTCGCGGCGTTCTTTGCCTACACGGTGCTCGGCCTCGATCCTTATGTCGCCCTCTTTCTGCTGATGCCGGTGTTTTTTGTCGTGGGTTATGCGCTGCAGCGCTACGTCATCGGCCCGGCTGCCCACGGCGATGACCGCAACTTCCTCCTGGTTACGCTCGGACTGGCGGTGGTGATCGAGAACGCGCTGCTGTATGCGTTTCGCGCCGATACTCGGACGGTGAACTTGCCTTACGCGTTCAAAGTGATCGAAATCGGCAACATGTTCCTCGCGGTGCCGCGCGTCGTTGCTTTCGTCGCGGTGGTGGCTGTGGCCGCCGCGCTATGGCTGTTCCTGCAATGGACGGCGACCGGCAAAGCCGTTCGTGCGGTGGCGAAGGAGAAACTTGGCGCCGAACTTTGCGGCATCGATGTCGCGCACATTTACGCCGTCACCTTCGGGCTGGGCACGGCGTGTGTCGCGGTCGCCGCCTGCCTGTTGATCCCGACCTACTATGTCAATCCAACCGCTGGTGACGCCTTTGTGTTGATTGCGTTCACAATCGTCGTGCTCGGCGGCATGGGCTCCGTGATCGGGGCGCTTAGCGCTGGCCTCTTTGTCGGCGTGGTGGAAAGTCTCTCGACGATCGCGCTTGGCGAGTCGCTGGGTCAAATCGGCATTTTCGTGATGTTCATTGTCGTGCTGCTGGTGCGCCCAAGCGGCCTATTCGGCGAACGGGCGTGAAAAGCTACGCACCGATCGTCGTCGTCGTGGCGCTGCTCGCGGTCGTGCCGTTCATAGTCACCTCGAACGTGGTTCTGAATTTTCTGGTGATGGCATTGCTCATCGCTCTTGCCGGCCAAGGCTGGAACCTGCTCGGCGGCTATGGCGGTCAATACTCGTTCGGCCATGCGGCATTCTTCGGCACCGGCGCCTACGTCACCGCCATTCTGCAGGTGCGCTATGGCATCAACGCCTGGCTCGGGCTGTTCGTCGGCATCGCCGTCGGCGCGCTGGTCGGCGCCGCAATCGGCGCATTGAGCTTCCGCTGGGGCTTGAGGGGCTCGTACTTCTCGCTGGTGACACTGGCCTTCGCCGAGGTCTTGCGCATCGTCGCCAGCGTCGCTCCGATCACCGGGGCCGGGGTGGGCATACTGATCAAGCTCGATTTGCGCCCCGAGGCGTTTCAGTTCCAGAGCCGGGCGCCGTTTTATTGGATCGCGGTAGGTTTGGTCGGCCTCTCGTTGGTGCTGGTCCGCGCCATCGAACACAGCCGTTTCGGCGCCTATCTCGCCGCCGTTCGCGAAAACGAAGCGGCGGCGACCGCGCTCGGCGTCGATGCATTCGCGATCAAGCTCGGCGCCATGACAATCTCGGCGGCGATCACGGCGGCGGCGGGCTGCTTCTACGCACAATATTTTCTCTTTCTCGATGCCGCCATCGCTTACGGACCCTGGCTGTCGATCGATGCACTGCTCGCCCCTATCGTCGGTGGTGCCGGAACGCTGTTCGGGCCGCTGCTCGGCGCCCTGGTGGTCAAGGTGCTCGGCGAGGCGACGAAATTGTTCACCGGCGATGCGCCGGGTCTCGATCTGGTGGTTTACGGCGTGCTTCTGGTCGGCGTCGTCGGACTGGCGCCGCGCGGCATCGCCGGGTTTGTGGCAACAATGACCCCGAAACGCCTGCGTCTACTGTGGCCGTCGAGCTTGCGTCATGGCTGACACGCTTTTGCACATTGAAAACGTCTCAAAGCGCTTCGGCGGCTTACTCGCCGTCAGCGGGACTTCATTTGCGGTAAGCCCGCAAGGCATTACCGCGCTGATTGGTCCGAACGGCGCCGGCAAGACGACATTGTTCGCGATCATTTCGGGTTTCTTACGACCAGACGGCGGTCGCGTCGTCTACGATGGCGCCGACCTAACCGGCGAAGCGCCGCACCGGCGCGCCCGGCGCGGCATCGCCCGCACGTTCCAGATCGTGCAACCGTTCGCCGGTCTCACGGTTCGCGAGAACATCGCCGTCGGATCGCATCTGGCACACGTGCGCCGCATCGACGCTCTTGCGGCTGCTGAAGAGGTCGCGCATTCGGTCGGGCTCGGGTCGATGCTCGACGCCGCAGCGGGAACGCTGACGGTGGCTTTGCGCAAGCGCCTCGAGCTTGCCCGCGCGCTCGCGATCGCGCCTCGGCTTCTTCTGTTGGACGAGGTTTTGGCTGGATTGAACCCGTCCGAGATCCGCGACATGGTGCCGGTGATCCGCGGCATCGCCAGCCGGGGTGTGACGATCCTGATGATCGAGCATGTGATGCAGGCAGTGATGAGTCTCGCCGAACATGTCTTGGTGTTGGCTGAAGGCCGGATCATCGCGCAAGGAATGCCGCATGAGGTCGCCGCTGACCGCCAAGTCGTCGAGGCCTATCTCGGCCAGGGTGCAGCGAAACGAATGATGGTCGGGCTTCGTCATGACTGAGCCGCTCTTGGAGGTAAGCGGGCTCCACGCCGGCTACGGCGCGACCGAAATCGTGCGTGGGCTGGACCTAAAAGTCCTGCCCGGCGAGATTGTCACGGTACTGGGCGCAAACGGTGCCGGTAAGTCGACCATCAGCTTGACCATTTCGGGCGTGGTGCGGTCGCGGCTTGGCAGCATCCGCTTTAAGCGGCAAGCCATCGAGCGCGAGCGCCCGGCCGACATCGTCGCCCGCGGCCTTATTCACGTGCCCGAAGGACGGCGGATTTTTCCCAATATGACGGTACGCGAGAATCTGGATTTGGGTGCGTATCGTCGCGGCAGTGAACGCCGCAGCGACAATCGCAATCGCGTATTTTCGATCTTCCCGCGGCTCGCCGAACGGCAAGCGCAGCGCGCCGGGACGCTGTCCGGCGGCGAGCAGCAAATGTTGGCAATTGGCCGCGGGCTGATGGCCGAGCCGGAATTGCTGTTGCTCGACGAGCCCTCGCTCGGGCTCTCGCCTTTGCTGGTGGAGGAGTTGTTTGCCCTGATCAAGAATATCAACGGCCAGGGTATTGCGCTTTTGTTGATCGAACAAAACGTCGTCCAGAGTCTGGAAGTCTCGCAGCGGGCCTATATCCTGGAGAATGGTCAATTCGTTTTGCAGGGCCCGTCAAGCGAAATCGGCAATCACCCTGATCTCAAGCGCACCTACCTCGGACTTTGACCATGGCTGTGTCGGAAACGTTGCGCGCTCGTCTCGCCCACAAGCCCATCGTTTTGGCGCCCGGCGTCTACGACCCATTCACGGCTTTGGTAGCAACGCAAGCGGGCTTTGCCACGCTCTATGTCTCGGGCGCAGCCATCGCCTATACCAAACTCGGCCGACCCGACATCGGCCTCGTCAGCATTGCGGAAGTCGCCGCAACGGTGGCACAGATTCGCGACCGCGTCGCCGCACACCTGATCGTCGATGCCGACACCGGCTTTGGCAATGCGCTCAATGTTGCGCGCACGGTCAAGGAGTTCGAGCGCGCCGGCGCCAATGCCATCCAGATCGAGGATCAGGATTTTCCGAAACGCTGCGGTCACCTGGAAGGCAAAACGCTGATCGCGGCGGATGAAATGTGCGGCAAGTTGCGCGCCGCGCTCGACGCGCGGCGCAGCGGGGAGACGCTGGTTATTGCCCGGACCGACGCCGTCGCGGTCGAAGGTTTAGACAAAGCCTTGGGGCGTGCAAGACAGTATCGCGATACCGGTATCGATATGCTGTTCGTCGAGGCGCCAAGAACGCGCGAGGATCTTGGCCGAATAGCCGCCGCATTGGGCGGCACCCCGCCGTTGATGGCGAACATGGTGGAGGGCGGCAAGACGCCGCTTTTGTCGGCGGCGGAGCTGGAAGCGCTTGGGTTCGCGCTCGTGATCTTTCCGGGCGGCATCGTCCGCGCGCTCGCGCGTACGGCTGCCGATTATTACGAGTCCCTGGGAAAGCATGGCACATCCGAGCCGTTTCGTGGCCGCATGCTCGACTTCGACAGCCTCAACAATCTGATCGGGACTCCGGAAATGCTTGCGCTGGGAAAACGTTACGAAGCTTAGGCCGAGATCGCCAGGCACGTATTGGGCCACCAACGTGGGCGAGGGATGGGGAGAGATGTCGCAACCGTTCGATCTCATCATCAAAAACGTGCGCGTGGTGCGCCCGAAAAAGACGTCGGTCGATTGCCTCGATATCGGCATCAAGGACGGCAAGATCAATCGTCTCGCGCCGGAGCTGCAATCGGAGCACGGACAGCAAGTCTTCGACGGCAAGAACCACTTGGCGTTTCCCGGCTGCGTCGACGCCCACATGCATATCGGGATTTACGCGCCGCTTGCCGCGGACGCGGTTTCGGAAAGCAAAGCCGCGGCGATGGGCGGTGTCACGTCGAGCCTCAACTACATCCGCACCGGTCATTACTACTTGAACCGCGGCGGTCCCTATCGCGACTTCATGCCTGAAGTGTTCAAGCAGTCGAAGGGACGATTCTGGGTCGATTACGGCTATCACATAGCGCCGATCGAAGCGGCGCATATCGGCGAGATGAAGGATCTGGTCGCCGAGCACGGCGTCACGTCGTTTAAAATCTTCATGTTTTACGGCGGCTACGGACTGCATGGGCGTTCGTCCCATCAGAACGAGTTTTTGATGATCGGCCCCGACGATCATTACGACATCGCCCATTTCGAGTTCATCATGCGCGCGGCCGAACGCTTGATGAAGGAATTTCCCGAGAAGGCGCCGTACATCAGCGTCAGCCTGCATTGCGAGCTGGCTGAGATCCTCAATGCCTACACCAAGATTGTCGAAGCTGACGGCAAGCTGACGGGCCTCGCCGCGTACAGCGCGGCGCGGCCGCCGCACTCCGAAGGTTTGGCAATCTGGATCGCATCTTATCTGGCGAACGAAACAAATTGCCTCAACATCAATCTCCTTCATCTCAGCTCGCGCAAGGCGATCGAGGCGGCGTGGACGATGCAGCAGGTGTTTCCGCACGTTGCGTTTCGCCGCGAAGTGACGGTCGGTCATCTGCTGCTTGATACAAGCTGCGAATGCGCTGTCCACGCCAAAGTCAATCCGCCGATCCGGCCGCGCGAGGACGTCGAGGCGCTGTGGCAGGCCGTGCTCGACCGCAAGGTCGATTGGATCGTCAGCGACCACGCCTGCTGTGCGGCGGAGCAGAAATGGTCGAAGGACGACCCGACCAACATCTGGCTTGCCAAGGCGGGCTTCGGCGGTACCGAATATCTGCTTTCCGGAGTGCTGAGCGAGGGCAGCCGGCGCGGCATGTCATACAACCACATGGCTGAACTGCTGAGCTGGAACCCGGCGCAGAGGTTTGGCTTGCTCGGCAAAGGCGATATCGCGCCAGGCTACGATGCCGACATTGCTCTCGTCGATCCCCATGCGAAGTTCGTGGTGCGCGCTGCGGAATCGGAATCCCATCAGGGCTACACGCCGTTCGAAGGCGTCGAGCTGACCGGGCGGGTCATGACGACATTCTTGCGCGGGGCGCCGATCTACGGCGGCGGTAAGGTACTCGGTCCGCCGCGCGGCGAATATTTGCGGCGACCGCTGAGGTGAGCAAAAGCGCGGCTGGGCTTCGCGCGTCCATCGAGCGGATATCGGTCCTGGATCGACGATTTGCTTCGCCTCCGCCAAGGCGTAGCATCGCCTCGGGTGCCGAGTTTGAGATGCAACGGAGGCGATCATGACGGTAGTCAAAAAAATGCGCGGTGATGCGGCGGCGCTCAGGCAGGCGCATATGTTGATCGGCGGCCAATGGGTCGAGAGCGCTTCGGGTGAGGTGCTGGAAGTCGAGGATCCGGCGCATCCCCGTCCAATCGCCGTCGTACCGCGCGGCTGCGCCGAGGATGTGGCACGTGCGGTGCAGGCCGCCGCTGACGCCTTTCCGGCCTGGTCGCGCACCGTTCCGCGCGACCGCGGGCGGCTGCTCGCGCGGATTGCCGATGTGCTCGAAGCGCGCCTGGAGGAACTGGCCCGCACCATTGCGCTCGAGACCGGCAACGCGCTGCGCACCCAGGCGCGGCCGGAGGCGAAGACGACGATCGACATTTTGCGCTACTTCGGCGGCTTGGGCGGCGAGCTCAAGGGTGAGACCATTCCGCTGGGCGAGCACGTGCTGAGCTACACGCGGCGCGAGCCGCTTGGTGTCGTCGGGGCCATTATTCCATGGAACGCGCCGGTGCTGCTTGCCGCGCTCAAGATCGGCCCCGCGCTTTGCGCCGGCAACACCATCGTCCTGAAAGCGGCCGAAGATGCGCCGCTCGGTGTGCTGCTGCTTGCCGAAGTGTGCCAGGAGCTTTTGCCGCCCGGCGTGCTCAATGTGCTCACCGGGCTCGGCGAGGAATGCGGCGCTCCGCTCGCCAGCGACCCGACCGTGAGCAAGCTCTCCTTCACCGGCTCGACCGAGGTCGGCAAGCTGATCATGCGTGCTGCTGCCGACCGCATCGTGCCGGTTTCGCTCGAGCTCGGCGGCAAGAGCCCGTCGATCGTCTTCCCCGACGCCAACGAGGACTGGGTCGTCGACGGCATCATCGCGGCCATGCGCTTTACGCGGCAGAGCCAATCCTGCACGGCTGGCTCGCGCCTGTTCCTGCACCGCGACATATTCGACTCGTTTCTTGATGCGCTCGGTCAGAAGGTGAAAGCGCTCAAGATCGGCGATCCGCTCGACGAGGCAAGCGACGTTGGCACCATCATCAACGAGAAGCAGTTCAGCAAGGTGTGCGGTTACGTCGAGGAAGGACTGAGCCGGCGCGAGGGACGCGTCGTGATCGGCGGGCTGCCGCCGAAAGAGGGACCGCTCAGCGAGGGCTATTATGCCATCCCGACCATCTTCGCCAACGCGGCGAACGACTGGCGCCTGGCACGCGAGGAGATTTTCGGCCCGGTGCTGGTCGCCATCCCCTGGACCGATGAGGCCGACGTGATCCGGATGGCGAACGACAGCCACTACGGCCTTGCCGCCTATGTCTGGTCGCACGACATCGGCCGCGCGTTGCGCACGGCGCACGCCATCGAGGCCGGCTGGGTTCAGGTCAACCAGGGGCTGGGCCAGAGTCCCGGGCACTCCTATGGCGGCTACAAGGAAAGCGGCATCGGCCGCGAGTTCTCGCTCGAAGGCATGCTGGAGAGCTACACGCAGCGAAAGAACGTCACGGTCAACTTGATGCGTTAGTTCGTTGCTGCTCAACGCCACATGCCGCGAAGCCGTGCGGCAATGTCCACCGGCTTGGCGGCCAGCTTGGCAGCCGAACCGCTCTGGCGTGCCGCAGGCGGCCAAGCGCTTTGCTCGAACAGGGCGGCGATCCTCTCGGGGATGAACCTTGTCCGCACCGCGTACATGTGCCGGTCGCCGTTGCCGCGTTGCTGGTGAGCAAAGAAGCGCTGCGGCACGATCAGGTGCAGATGGTCCTTGGCGCGAGTCATCGCGACATAGAGGAGGCGACGCTCTTCCTCGATCTCCGGCGTGCTGCCCACCGCAAGGTCGGAGGGAATGCAGCCGTCAACGCAATTCAACACGAATACCGACTTCCACTCCTGCCCTTTGGCGGAGTGGATGGTCGACAGGATCACGTAATCCTCATCGAGCAGCGGGACACCGGCCTCGTCGCTGCTCGCTGACGGCGGATCGAGCGTCAGCTCGGTCAAAAAGCGCTGCCGGCTCGCATAGGTCGAAGCGATCTGCACCAGCTGCAGCAGATCGGCTTCGCGCATTTTCGCGTCCTCATAGCGGCGTTCGAGATGCGGTGCGTACCAGCGGCAAGCAAGATCGAGCTGCGCCGGCCATCCCACGGCGTTGATTCGGACAAGCCTCAAGGCCTCGGCAAAAGCCGGCCAATCCGTCGCGCAGGCGCCGGGCGGGCGGAAGCCGGTGAGCACGTCCACAGGGCTGTGCGCCGCCGCGAGCTGATCGAGCAGGCGCGCCGCTGTGGCGGGGCCTGCGCCTGGCAGGGTCTGGATCACCCGAAAACCCGATACGCGGTCGCGCAAGTTTTCGGCAAAGCGCAGGAAAGCCAGCACGTCCTTGATGTGCGCCGCTTCCAGGAATTTGAGCCCGCCAAATTTGACAAAGGGGATGTTGCGCCGGGTCAATTCGATCTCGAGCGGGCCGCTGTGGTGCGATGCGCGAAACAGCACCGCCTGCTGTTTGAGCGGTGTGGCGGCCTCGCGATGCTCCAAGATGCGTTCGGCCACGTAGCGCGCCTGGTCGGCCTCGTCGCGTACGCAGATGAGTTGCGGGCGGTCGGCCGAGGCGCGCTCCGATCGCAGGTTCTTTTTATGGCGCTCCGCCGCAAGATCGATCACCGCATTGGCGGCGGCGAGGATCGGCTGGGTCGAGCGGTAATTGCGATCGAGCGTGATGATATGAGCCGGCGGCGAAAAGTGCTGCGGGAAATCCAAAATGTTGCGCACCGTGGCAGCGCGGAACGAATAGATCGACTGCGCATCATCGCCGACGACGGTCAGTCCGCGGCCGTCGGGTTTTAGAGCGAGCAGGATCGATGCCTGGAGCCGGTTGGTGTCCTGATACTCATCGACCAGGACGTGGTCGAACCGCGCCGCAATGTCGGGCGCGATCTCCTCGACGTGCATCATCTGCGCCCAATAGAGCAGAAGGTCGTCGTAATCGAGCACGTTCTGTCGCTGCTTAGCCTCGACATAGGCGCCGAACAGCGCTTTGAGTTCATTCTCCCAGCCCGCACACCACGGGAAATGCGAAGCAAGCACGTCTTCCAAGGGCGCTTCGGCGTTGACGGCGCGGGAATAGACCGCGAGACAGGTGTTCTTTGCCGGAAACCGCTCGTCGGTTTTGGAAAAACCGAGATCGTGCCGAACCAGATTCATAAGGTCGGCGGAATCCTCGCGATCATGGATTGTGAAGGCGCGGTCGAGCGCGATCTGTTCGGCATGCTCGCGCAACAGCCGGGCGCCAATCGCATGAAAAGTCCCGGACCAGCTCAAGGCGTCGGCAACGAGTCGCGCCCGGTCAGGCAGGACATGAGCCGCGATGCGTTCGACCCGGCGCGTCATTTCGACCGCTGCGCGCCGTGAAAACGTCAACAGCATGATCCGCCTCGGATCGGCGCCCTGCACGATGAGATGCGCCACCCGATGGGCGAGAGTATTGGTCTTGCCGGAGCCCGCGCCGGCGACGACGAGGAGCGGGGCAGGGGCATCGATGCCGTATTCGACGGCGCGCCGCTGTTCGGGATTGAGTGCAGCGAGATAAGAGGCGGTCATGGCCGGCCGGCGGCGTGCGAATCAGGCAGACCACCAGGAAGCACGGGACTGACGCGGCGTGCAAATGTGGCGAAGCTGCCGAATGATTAAGATCGCGCGGAAGTCCCGATTTACGAACCCAGCGTATTGGGCGCGAACAATTGGTCCATCGCCATGATCCGATGTGTCAAACCTTGCTGGTTGGAATATTTCGCCGCCGTTTCGAGCGTCGTGCGATTGGCTTTGAGCCCGTGCGTGACGATCCGCGTCGCCAGCGCCTTGCGATAATCCGCTGGCACCATGCCGGTTTCCAGATGATAGGCGACGTGCTCGCGCCGTTCGGCGTCGGCGATGTCGTTCGCCCGATCGAACGCCTTGAGGATGTTGATCGCGACCCAGGGATTGCGGTCGAACACCGCGTGCTTGACGACCATACCGTGATTGATCGGATAGATGCCGGTTTTATTGTAATAGCGGTCGGCTTCGGCGGCCGGATTCGAGAACAGCGGCCTGATATCGGGATGATGGTCGAGATCGGCGTCGCTGCGGTCGATGAGATCATCCTGCTTGCGGTTATAGGACATGCAAGCGTCAAGTTCGCCCGCGAGCATCATCGAGCCGATGCTCTGCTCCCGCGGAATCTGCTTGATGGTCACGCCGGGCGGCGCCTTGAAGCCGATCGCGCCGGCATGGCTGCGCGCTGGCACCCGCTCCATGAAGAAGGTCATGTCCGCGGGCGGAATGCCGAACTCGCTTTCCAGAACGCCGCGGGTCCACAGCGCCGAGGTCTGGACGTATTCCGGCACGCCGACGCGCCTGCCCTTGAGGGCGAGGGGGCTGGCGATCTTGGCGTCCTTACGGACGAGTATGCCGGTATGGTAGAAGCGCCGCGTCGTGAACACCGGGATGCCGATGAACCGGTCGTCGCCGCGATCCCGCACCATCATGAGTTCCGACATCGACATTTCGGACACGTCGAACTCGGCGAAGCTCAGTTGCCGCCAGAACATTTCCGCCGGGCCGAGCACGGTCGTGGTGAAATCGATGCCCTCGGCTTTGACACGCCCGTCAATGATCGGCCAAGTGCGCGGATTGCTGGTGATGGCGAGACTGAGCTGCAGATTGGCCATACTTGCTGCCGCCTTCGGGCTATGGTCGTCAATGCCGACGCCGTCGGCTTCGTATAATAGGATTCGCGCTGCGCGGCATCGGGTATGCGCTGGAAAGGGAGGCAGTTATATGATCGGATCGTGCCGAGTAGGACTTCATGCCGTCGTCGCTGCCATCGCGATGGCGCTCATTGCTGTCGCTTCCGCTCCAGCTTCCGCGCAAACGACGTTGACCGTCGGCAAGGCCAACGCGACCTCTGACGCCATTATCCCTGTGAATGTCGGCGACAAGCTCGGCATTTTCAAAAAGCATGGGCTCGATCTCAAGATCGTCGACTTCGGCGGCGGCAGCAAGATGGTGCAAGCGCTTACCGCGGGAGCCATCGATATCGGCGACGGCGCCGGAACTGAAATGGCCTTCGTTGCCAAAGGCGCGCCGATGCTGGCCGTGTGCGAGAGCACCGGGCCGGCGCCGTTCCTCGGTGTCGGCGTGCCCTGGGACTCGCCGATCAAGACGCTCGAGGATTTGAAGGGCAAGACGATCGGCGTCTCCAGCCCCGGCTCGTTCAGCGACTGGTCCGGTCATCAGCTCGCGCGCAAGTTCGGCTGGGGGCCGGACGGCGTGAAGACGGTGGCGATCGGCGGCGGTCCGGCGCCAATTCGGGCGGCGCTGCGCGCTCATCTGGTCGATGCCGCGATCAGCACCACTGCGCTGTTCCTGAGCTTCGAAGAGACCAAGGAAGGCCGTCTCATCGCCCCGGTCTCGACCTTCGAGGGGGACGTCGCCTCGGGCGCGCTGTTCGCCTCGAACCGGCTCATCGCCAGCAATCCGGACGCGATCCGCGCCTTCCTCGCCGCCTGGATCGAGACCGTCGATTATATGCGGGCGCACAAGGCCGAGACGGTCAAGATCACGAGCGGCATCAACAGTTTCAGTGAAAGCGTTATGTCGCGAGAATACGATCTCACCGTCGGCATGCACACCAAGGATTGCCGGTTCGAACCAGAAGCGCTGGCAACTTTGAAGCGGTCTTTTGTCGAGATGAAGCTGATCGAGGGCGTGCCCGACATGTCGAAGCTCTATACTGAGATTTACCTGCCGAAGTGATCAACGCGCCGGCAATGTGATGCAGGGCGCTTCGCATTCAGGCAGTCGATCTTGCCCCTTCAGCTGATATTTCATTGTCTTATTTTTTGCCAAGCCGACCCACGCCTTTTGCAACAGGCTTCTCCTGGCGTTTCACCGGTGGAGACGATCCGGCGGTTTTGCTCATGCCTCTCCTGAGCCTTTCGCAATCCTCAAGCACGCGCGCGATGTAATCGATCGCGCGGTCAGTTTCGGTCTTCCGTCGTGGCGTTGCCGGCATCCGCTTTTCCTTGGCAAGATGCTCGGCGCTGCAATCGACGCGGCATTTGCTGCGAAACTTGCGAGTAAAGCGCGACGCGCCTATCGGACCCCAGCCAATATTGCCAACGTGCTAACGGCAGCAATCACAATCGTCCAGGTCAACAACGCGCGCCAGTCTATGCGGAGCCAATAACCGTTATGCACGGCGACCTCCCCTGTGCGCGAGGAGAACTCATCGCCGGCCGCGCTCGGCCGTCGCTGCGGTCGCGGCGGCTTAGACTTTAGCGTTTACTCCGCTTGGCCCAAGCCGCCGGGACCGGTCCCCCCGAATCCCAAGCGCGATGCAAACGCAACGCCGCGGCCAAATTGCGGAGAAACGGCGGCATCAATGCGAGTCGTCACTGGTAAAGTAATTGCTGACTTTGCAAGCTTGTTCGGCTGTCCGACTTTTGCGACGTTTTCAGACTCATTTCGATTCAACGCGGATATCCTGATGCCCGAAATGTGCTGGCAGTGCCGATAATGCATTGTTGTGAGCTTCATTGCGGCGCGGCAGCATAACCCGCCGGTTGCGTGCCGACTGGCGCCGCTGGTGAAGGGCTTCGACGCAATGCCACGCCGAAGCACAACACCAGCCCGGCCAAGTTCGGCAGCAGCGCCATCAGCGCAAGACGCAAGTTGCTGAGATCGTCCGCCGTGGCGCGTAAGCCGGCCCAGCGCGCCAATCGCAACGCCCCGGCGAGCTGCGGGTCGGCATCGGCCACACGCGGGGCGGCAGGCATCGGCAGCGCCAGCGCCGCCGCCAGTTCGGTGAGCCTTGCCTGCTCCTCCTGCTCCAAGGCCCGGCAACGTGGACCGCGAACCGTGCATTCGGCTTGCCGCGATACTGCAGCCGCGGCCACGGCTTGCTTCGCGGTCGTGATCGCGGCGTCGCGCTGTGCGGTCAGTGCTGCCGCAGTGCTCAGGACGGCCTGGCGTGCCACGGCGACATCGCCGACGTGCCGGTTGACGAAGCCGACCGAGGCGAGCACGGCCAAGGTGAGCGACAACGCCCAGGTAGTCCAGGCGGCTGATGCGAGCGCCCAGCGCGAGCGCAGCCACAGGGCCACGGCGACCGTCGGCAGCGTGATGGCAAGCACATCGGCGGCTACGGACAGTCCCGCGAACGTTGCGGCGGATATCAGTGTCGTGCCGAAACGCCACCCGGTTTGCGCGTTGATGCCAACGCCCAGTGCCGCGACGACAAAGGTGACGAGCAGCAACATCGCACCGAGCAGCGATAGCCGGTCCGCCGCCTGCGAACGGCTAAAAATCTGCAGGCGAGGCCACGCCGGCGTAACGCTCTGCGTCATAAGCGGAATGACACCCGGTACGCTCGCCGCTGTCGCGGCTGCGTTTGCCGTGGTCTGTTTTTTGCGGCCTCGATTGCGCTGGCGTGCAGCTGTACGCCCCTTCGCTGGCGGTTTCAGCTCGAAAACGCTCGCAGAGTTGCCCTCGACCATTGCATTCCCACAGCGCGGTTGCGGCGGCCGAGCCGACGCTTTGCCGACTCAGCCTCCGCTGAGGCGAATCAGCATGCGCCCGCGGACGCGGCATCACGAGGGCCGCCCGCGGTTTTGAACTCAAAAATTTTGCCGCATTGACCTTCGCGACACTCGAGTTCTCATTGAGTCGAGCTCAATAACCGAAGACGCCCACGGTCAATCGATCCGGCGCGCATCGCGACTGATCGCTAACCGACAAAATTTCAAGAAATCGTGACGCAGCTATGCAGTGTTGAGCGTGGGCAACCGGCCGGCGTTGCTTGACAGTCATCGCACGGATGCAAGGATCGTATCAGAGTGCGGGCACGCATGGGAGCCCGACATGGACGAACAGCTCAAGAGCAGGCTCGTTACTCTCGCCGATGCCAACCGCAAGGCAATGGACGGCACCACCGGTCCGATCAAGCGCATCTTTGAGGAGAACCACATCGTCATCGGCGTCTGGCGAGACCCGAATGACGCGGCCGGCGTAGGCTTTCTGGTGCTGAAGGGCAGCAAGCTGCTGCACGACGCGCGGACAAACGGCAAAGGTCGGGCGGCTCGCACCAGCGCCATACCCTGCAGCTGCTACGAGCAGGCCGTCGCTGCCAAGCAAGTGTTCGGCGAGCCGGACCACCACCCCTAGCCGCCAGCCGTGAGCTGGCCGAACGCAAAGTCTGCCTTCGGCCGCAGACTCATAGGGCGACGATCGCCGCTCCAATTATTCCGGAATTCGCACTGGCGAATCGCAGCCTTGACGCTTTACGCGTAGAGCACCGATCAATTGCGGAACCTCAATTTGCTTTATCGTTCATCGGTGGTGGCTGATTGCCGGGCTTCGGCGCGTCGCATTTTTTCAAATCAACCATGCTCTTAGCAGCGATGTTTGCAAGTCGTATGGCCGATTTGCCCAATGTCGCATGCTCCAGGATGCCGCGCTCAAACCGGCTGCCATCCGCCAGTAGCCGGTCGCGCAAGGTCTCTAGGTCCATGATGAGACTGCTGATTTCGCGCATTGTGGCTGTCGACACATCCCGCACGAGAATGCGGATGCTGTCGGCCGTGATTTCTCCCATCGATTGGTCGATCGCAGCAGCATCATTTCGCTTGGCGATGCTCATGGAAACCACCTTTGGATTATTGGGGTGCCAAACCGGCCTCGACTTGCGCATATTCCGAGTGCAAATGTGACCGCTTCGCGGCTCTCGAGAACACTTCCTGCTTTATGAACAAGTTTTCAAGGCGAGTATGTCTCTACATGATATGAGAGGGCGGCAAGATTTAAGTACTGCGGTTGCGGTAATTACGGATGTCGTCCGAGGCCATGCGCGTTAGACTTTCCGAGAATTTTCGTGCGGTATTCTATGCGCCATTCTACGCCACGCACGCGCTTGGCTTCTACGCCGGCGAAGGCGTCGCCGTGGATCTGCTCGACTCTCAAGCTCCTGGCGCGGCCACCGCGGGCCTGCTCGACGGCTCAATCGACCTCGCCTGGGGCGGACCAATGCGCGTGTTGAAAGCGCGCGATCTCGATTCAGCCTCGCCATTTGTCTGCTTTTGTGAGGTCGTCGCTAGGGATCCGTTCTTCCTGGTCGGAAGGGTCGATCCTTCGCGTTTTCAGTTGGCCGACCTGCCGAGGCTAAGGGTTGCGATCGTGTCGGAAGTCCCGACACCTTGGCTGTGCCTGCAGCACGATCTACGCGAGCAGGGCGTCGATCCTGACAAGATTAATCGTGCCGCGGATGACAGCATGGACGAGCATCTCAAAGCGTTGTGCCGCGGCGAACTCGACGTGGCGCAGCTGTTCGAGCCGTATGTATCGTTGGCGTTGCGGTCGGCAGCCGCCGCCATCCTTTATGCCGCGAGCAGTCGCGGGCCGACGACCTATACTACTTTCCTGGCGACGCGCGACGGCATTGTTAGAAAGCATGCCGCGCTCGCCGCTGTGGTCCGTGCCACGCGCCGCACGTTGGCTTGGGTCGCCGAACACAGCGCGCAGGACTTGGCGCAAGCGGTGACGCCGTTCTACCCCGACATTCCCCCCGACATTTTGACGGTTTCGCTGCAACGTTATGGCGACGCGGGCCTTTGGTCGGGCACGACGGACGTGTCACGCCAAGGATTCGGCCGCTTGGCCGACAGCCTGAAGTCCGGCGGGTTTATCTCGCGCCTACATAGCTACGACGATTGCGTCGAGCAAAGTCTGTGAGGAGGATAAAATCAATCGCCGAAATTCGTGTCGAGATAGTCGGATATCGTCTTTGCTTCCTCCGCAGTCGCGGGAGCGCCTTGCGCAACCATGTCGGCGACGATGACGGGCCAAGCCTGTTTTCTCCGCTTGACCGCCGCGACGCGCTCAAGGTCGTGACAGAGCGTGCAACGTTCCGCGACCAAAGCTTTGCCTGCCCCATCCGGCAGCGCGACCGGCTTGGCCGCCGGCAAATTCACTCCCGGGCCGAGATGAAGCGCGAGATAAGAAACCACGGTTTCGATCTCAGGCTTCGTCAATTGCGCACCGCGCAGCACCATGTTGTCGACGTAGCGTCGCCAACCGGCGGCGCCGTCGCGGATCTTGGCGATGGTGCCGAGATAATGGCATTGGGAGCAGGCCACCGCGACCAAATCGCGCCCGTCGCCGGGCGGCAGCGGGTCGGCGCCTTGCTGCGCGCGGCCCGGCGATGTGGCGGCGGTCAACGCGAGCGCAAATGCAAGAGCACGACCAAGAACAACGGTGCGCATCGTCAGACCTTCCGCGTCCGCTGCGCAGCCAGCGAATAGGGCGGATACCATTGCGACACGGCGCCGAGACCTTCGCGCTTGATGTGGATGTCGAGCAGATAGGGCCGCCCCTCCACCATCGCGGCCTTCGCGCGCGAAAACGCGCCGGCGAGCGCCGCCGGCTCCTTCACCGTCTCGCCTTCGACCCCGAAGGCGTCCGCGGTCTTGGCAAAGTCGACGTCCGGATTGCCGTTGTAGCACGTCATGTCGCGCGCCGCCTCGAACTGCCGGCCGGCGCCGTTCCAGATGCGGTTGCGCTCGTTGTTGTAGCTGTGATTGTTGAGCACGATCACCGTCACCGGCGCCTTGTAGCGCGCCATGCTCCACAACGGCTGCGGCCCGGAGAATAGAAAACTGCCGTCGCCGACGACGGCGACGACCGGCACATCGGGCCGCGCCAACTTCACGCCAAAGCCAGCCGCCATGCCCCAGCCGAGCACGTCAGGGCCGGTGCCGAAATACTGCTTGTCGTCGCCGCCGAACGCCATCAGCGAGTCCATGGTCTTTCCCGAATCGACGTCGGCAACGTAGCAGGTGTCGCGATCGAGATGTTCTTCGAGCTCGATGCCGAGTCGCTCCATGCTGATCGGCGTCGAATCGGCGAGGCCGCGGCCGATCGCCTCGCGCAGCTCGGCCATCTGCGCCGAATAGGCGCGGGTGCGCGCGGCGCGCTCGTCCGCGACGTCCTTGAGCCGCGACGCGGTCGCCATGCCGCGAATCGCCGCGATCAGATCGGCGATGGCGAGTTTCAGGTCCGCCACCATGGCAAGGTCGACCGGCGCTTGCCGCGCCAGGCTGTTGGGATCGAGCCGGATCGAGATCAGCGTGGTGCCGGGTGCCGCCATCTCGCCCCAGCGATTGCCGAGATTGAGCAACACGTCCGGTTTGCCCGGGTAGCGCATGGTGCGCAGCAAAGTACCGGCGAACAGCGGATGCCGGGTCGGGAACGGTTTGGACCAATAGCCGAGATTGGCCATCTCGCCGGCGACCGGCGCGCCAAGAAGCTCGGCAAGTTCGATCAATTCCTTCTCGGCGCGGCACCAGGTGATCTCGTCGCCGACGCTGAGCAGCGGATTTTTTGCTTCGATGAGTAGTTGCGCCGCTTTTTCGACGTCCGCCTTGTCGGGCCGAATGCGCATCGGCACGTTGAATTTGCTGCCGTCCCAGATCTGCGCCTTGGCATGCTGCGCGAGCGTGTTGGTGGGCAACGACAGGAATACCGGTCCGCACGGCGGCGTGGCAGCGAATTTGAGCCCGCGGCGCGTTGTTTCGGCGATCGCCTCGGTCGACTGTACCTGCCAGAACCATTTGGTGATCGGCTCCGTCATCAGTTCGTGATGATCGGTTTCCTGCCATTGATCGCGGCCGAGCCCGTTCTGGTCGACAGACGCGACCGCGACGAGAAGCGGAATCTGGTCCTTCCAGGTATTGACCATCTGGGTCATGGCGTTGGGCAGGCCGATATTGGCGACGACGACGATTCCGGTGCGCCCCGAGGCGCGCGCATAGCCGTCGGCCATGGCGACCACGGCGCCCTCCTGGACTCCCTTGATGATCTTGATCTCCGGAACGTCGACCAGGGCGTCGAATATCGGATGGTCGCCGGTCGAAGGATTGAAGAAAATGTATTCGACCCCCGCGGCCTTGAGCTGCTCGACAAACAACTTGCCGCCGTTACCCTCGACGGTGCGAATCGCAGCAGGCGTCAGAGCGGCGTTGCTGGCCCCACCTTGGCCAAGCGGCGCCAAATTCTGCGCCATCGCCTTGGCGGCCACCGTGCTCAGGCCGAATGCGCTCAGCCCGGAGACAAGGCGCCGGCGCGACATCCCGCGCTCGAGATATTGCTTGATCAATTGCTTCACGGCTTCCTCCCTGAACTGCGGCCTGGGCAACGCGGCAGCACGCCGATTGCTCGGCGGCGTGCCCCGCTGCATCGGGGGGCCTTGACCTTATGAAACACCCAAATTTGCGGGGATGGTAGCGGTTTCGCCGCTAGCCGGAAGATCGAGCCTAGGCATAGGCCGCTCGCGCGCGGTGCAACGCCGCAGCGCCGCTACGGCATGTCGAATCAATTCGAACCATGGTGCGCCGCCGATGTAAGGCGCAGAAAATGGCGGCGCAGCGGAAAAACCTAATGCCGACCGCCGCGGTCGCACCGCGTCGTGCAGTTACCCAAACAGTAGTTTCCCTTCCCGGAACAGTTTTCGACGCAATGCTGCTTACACTTTTCCACCGAAAAGGCGAGAGCAGGGACCGACAAAGTCACTACACAGAACAAAGCGGCTAATGCAGCCAATGCAGTCAGCTTGGTCATGATTGCCTCCCGGCGCGGATGCTGGTTTGGATAATTCCGCGGTTCGTTATTGGCATGGCCGCGTCAACGCGCCGTCAAAGGAGTTCTTCTGTGAGGCGAGTGGCTTAGAGAAGGAAAGGCTTTATTGCTTCTGCAAGACCAAATCCGCGGCGCCATTGAGCCGATCGAAGATCATCAGGTTCTCGAACGCCGAATATTTCCTGGCCTCGGCGTAGTCGCCGCCGAGGCAGTCGGCGAACTTGCCCCACAGCTCTTCGCGCGAAAGCGGGGATTGACGGCTGCCCTTGGCGTATTCGACCGGGCCGCTCTTGAGCGTTGCGCCGGACGTGGTGGTGATTTCCACCGCATCGACGGGAGCGAAGGCGGAGCCCGGCATGGTCGCGTCCGTGGTCGTGAATGACACGCGCGGAAACATCGCCTGCACTTCGGGACGCCGCACGAACGCATCAGTCAATTCGGCGAGCCCGACTTTGCGGGCGACGAGCGCGGCGGCCATGGCGAACTGCATGGAAAATTTCGCTTCGAGCCCGGTCTGCGGCCGGGCATTGCGCAGCATGACAAGTTGCGTCTTGCCCGTCGAGACGTGAATGCGTTCGACCTTCTCGGGCGATAGGTCATAGCGTTCGACCAGGCCGAGCGCCGCATCGATCGATCGGTGCGTCGCATAGCAGATCGGGTAGCGTTTAATGTTGAGGCCTTCGCTGACGATATGCCATTCCTTGCGCGCGGCGTCGAACGGCCGGTCGCGTTCGGCCTTGCCCTCCGGCGACAACGCTGCGAGCAGCCCGGACGGATGCTCGAGCGCATCGAGCGAAGCGGTCAAGCCGGCCTGCGCGAGGCGCGCGGCAATCACTCCGGATTGCGCGGCACGGCCAACTTGAAAGGATTTCGTCATCGTGCCGAAATTGGCGACGAGGCCGGACGCCATCGACGCCGCAATCGCCATCGCGGTTGCGGCGTCCCGCCCATCGAGGCCGCGCAGCTTGGCGCATGCGGCGGCAGCCGCAATGGTGCCGAGCACAGCGCTTGGGTGCCAGCCTTTGCGATGCAGCGGCGTTGGCTCGCGCGCGAGGAGTTCCGCCCAGACTTCGAAGCCGGCGACATAGGCGGTGAGCATCTCGGCGCCGCTCGAGCCGCTGGCTTCGCCCTGGGCGAGAATCGCCGGAACCAGCACCGCGCTCGGATGGCCGTCGAGGCTGACATCGTCATAGTCGAGCACATGGGCGGCAACGCCGTTGACCAAGGCGGCGCTTTCGACGCTGCGCCGCGCGCCTGACGGAATAAGCGATGCGGCCGCCGTTCCGGCAGCGGCGCCGCCGCCAAGCTCGCGGTCGACCAGCTCGATCTCGGGGTCGCGTGCGCCGGCGACCAGCACGCCGAAGCAATCGGCAATGCCGGCGCGCGCGATGGCGCTCCCGTCCGCTGGAATTTGCCGCAATGTAAGATCGGCGACAAAGCGGCCGAGCTCAAAGGTCAGCGAACTCATGGCATCTCCGATCAGGTTGGGCGCGCTCTCGTGCGAGTGAGCAAAAAGCCCGCCACCAGCATGATGACTTCGCCAGCGGCGTCAAGGTGCTGCACGGCGGCGGTCGGCCCGGAACCGCTGGCGTGATCGCACGTTGCAATCGAGAGTCGGGCCGCGCGCCCGGCATACCGTACTGAGAAAAGTGAAGGATCGAACATGGGACTGTTCTCCAAGGACATCAAGAATATGGACGACCTGTTCGTGCACACCTTGCGCGACATCTACTATGCCGAAAAGCAGATCGTGAAGGCGCTGCCGGACATGATCGAGAAATCGAGCGACCCACAGCTCAAGCAGGGCTTCCAGAGCCATTTGCGCGAGACCGAGAACCACGTGAAGCGACTCGAGCAAGTGTTTCAAATGGCCGGCAAGAAACCGCAAGGCGTGGACTGCCCGGCGATCGACGGCATTATCGAAGAGGCGCAGGACGTCGCCGGCGAGGTGGAACAGAAACCGGTTCTCGACGCCGCCCTCATCGCCGCTGCGCAGGCGGTGGAGCATTACGAGATCACGCGCTACGGCACCTTGATCTCGTGGGCCAACCAGCTCGGCCGCAGGGATTGCGTGACGCTGTTGCAGCAAAATCTCGACGAGGAGAAGGCGGCCGACAAGAAGCTCACCGCCATGGCCGAAGCCCAGGTCAACCGCAAGGCCGCCTGAGCCAGCGACGCCGCGGCCTTTCGCCTGAAGGAAGGTGAAGGGTCGCTGCGCCTTTGTTCCGGGGGGAAACGGTGACAGATATCATCCTCGGTCGCTCCGCGAAAGAGCCAGCGGCCCCCGATTTGGCGGTGCACGGGGACGCGGCGCGGAACCAAAGCGTTCCGCGCGTGTTGGCGTGGCCGGATGCGAAGCGACCGGAGGGGCGCGTTAGCAAAATGAGTACAATACGCTCGAACTTGGCTGAAAGTGCAGCCGCAGTCGGCGTGGCGTTGCCTTATCGCGTGTCCGCGCTGCACGCGCCAGTGATCGAGCTGAGCCAGGCACTCGATCAGTTGCCGGCGGCGGTCTATATCACCGACGCTGAGGGGAAAATCACCTATTTCAATGAGGCGGCTGCGGCGCTTTGGGGATGCCGGCCGACGCTCAACAGCGACCAGTGGTGCGGTTCGTGGCGGCTCTATTGGCCGGACGGCCGGCCGATGCGGCACGACGAGTGCCCGATGGCGGTGGCATTGAAGGAGCAGCGCATCGTGCGTGGCGGCGAGGCGATCGCCGAGCGGCCGGACGGCACGCGCGTGCCGTTCATGGCCTTCCCAACTCCGCTCTATGACGCATCCGGCGCCATGATCGGCGCGGTCAACATGCTGGTCGACACGGGCGAGCGCCGGCGCGGCGAGCGTGCGGCCTACCAACTCGCTTCGATCGTAGAGTCGAGCGACGACGCCATTATCAGCAAGGACCTCAACGGCATCGTTGCCACCTGGAACAAGGCAGCCGAGCGGCTGTTCGGCTATTTTGCCGAGGAAGTCATCGGCAAGCCGATCACCATCATCATTCCACACGACCGGTTGGATGAGGAAACCGGCATCCTGCGGCGGCTGCGTCGCGGTGAGCGGATCGATCACTTTGAAACGGTGCGGCAGCGCAAGGACGGCAGTCTGATCAATATCTCGCTGACGATTTCGCCGGTGACCGATGAAACCGGCCGGATCATCGGCGCTTCCAAGATCGCCCGCGATATCACCGAGCAGAAGCGGCGCGAGGAGCAGATAGCGCTGCTCGCCCGGGAGGCTGAGCACCGCACCAAGAATTTGTTGGCGCTGGCGCAAGCCACCGTGCACCTGACCCAAGCCGACACGCCGGACGAGCTGAAGGCGGCGATCGATGGTCGACTGCAAGCGTTGGCCAGGGCGCACACATTATTGGCGCAGTCGCGCTGGGCTGGCGCCGACCTGCGCGCGATGGTGACGGACGAACTGTCGCCCTACATCGGCGACGGCGATGCGCGTGCCGAAATTTCAGGCCCGGACCTGATGCTCGATCCGGACGCGGCGCAGGCGGTAGCAGCCGCCCTGCACGAATTGAGCACCAACGCGGCCAAATACGGCTCGCTGTCGACGCCGAAAGGCCGAGTCAGGGTGGAGTGGCGACTGCAGCCCGGCCGACGGCTCAGGCTGCAGTGGAGCGAAACAGGAGGCCCGCCGGTAGCGCCGCCGCGGCGGCGAGGCTTTGGTACCCGCCTGATGCAGCGCATGGTGTGCGGCCAGTGCAGTGGCGACATCGATTTCGACTGGCGCCGCGAAGGCCTCGTCTGCGTGATCACAATAACGGCCTAGCCGCCTTCTGATTTCGCCTTACGGCTTCCAGTCCTTCTGCCACGCCGGTGGTGTCTTGGCGTCGATCAGGATAAAGGCGATGCGGCATGGCTTGGTGCCGTTATTGACCCAGGCGTGATTGGTGCCTTGCTGCACCAGCACGTCGCCGGCCTTGACGTGCACTTCACTGTCGTCGAGCAGCATGTCGATCTCGCCCTCGAGCACGAGCGCATAGTCGATCGTCCGCGTCCTGTGGGTATTGACGTGCCGGCCATAGCCTTGCGTCGCCGGGTCGATGCCCATGGACAAGAGAATCTGATGATGATCGACCGGCGCTGCGCCGCTCGACACTGGCGCGAAGTCGACGATGCGAAAGATCGTGCCGTTCGGCGGCGGCGGCACGCCGACTTGCGTCTGCGCGCGGTCGGCCGGCGACGTCATGTCGACCGGGAATTCGCTCGTCACCCACAGCAAGGTCATGCCGTTGCCGCCCGGGCTGCGCTGCTTTGCCGGCACGGCCGCGTCAAATAACGCAACCGCCTTGCCTGAAGCATCGTGGCCGGTCACGATCCGGCGCGTCGATTTCAATTCCATCGTCGGCTCCTCCCCGTCGGTTTTGTGTCTGCGGCCGCGTCGCTTGATCGGCACTGCAGCGCGCCATAAAGATGAAGGTCGTATTTGCCGGGCGCCGCGCGCAAAAGCAAGAAGCGCCTCAGCGCTGCCGGCGAGGGGAGGGGTTTTGTGAGCGCCAAGCTGCCGCGTCCATTGCTGCAATCGGCAGAGGATTCCGGGACCCAATACGACCGCGCGCCGAGCTTTGCATCGATGGCAAGCGATCGTGACGTGATGGTCCCGATGCGCGACGGCCTCAAAATCTGCGTCGACGTCTATCGACCCGACGCCGCGGGCAAATTCCCGGCGCTGCTCGCCTTCGCGATCTATAATAAAGACATTCAGGGGCCGGATATGGCCGCGGCACTGCCGCCGCAGCCGGCCTGGGCACCGCTCTGGACCGGCCCGCTCGAGGCCGGCGACACGACGTTCTTCGTGTCGCGCGGCTACGTGCACGTGGTCGGTTCGCCGCGCGGCGTCGGCAAGTCGCAAGGCGGCGGCTCGCGCGAGTGGGACTGCTACGACCTGATCGAATGGATCGCGGCGCAGACTTGGTGCGATGGCAATGTGGGGATGGTCGGCATTTCTGGCTTCGGCGCCGAGCAGCTCGCCGCGGCCAAGAAGCAGCCGCCGCACCTGCGCGCAATCTTTCCGTTCGATCCGCGCGGCGCCTATGGCGAGCTCGGCGGGTTTCGCGACGAATATCCGGGCGGCGTCATCCATCTGTTTCGTTATCTGGTCGGTCATTTCTCGGCGCTGCACCAGCACAAGGGACCGCCGGGAGTGCTGCCGGCGGAGCGCGAAAAGCTCTGGCGTGACGCGATGGCCAATCCCGACTACCGAATGTATCCGCACGTCTACAATCTGGTCGCGCAAAAGGGCCAGCATATGCCGCCCTTTTTCAACGTGCTGATCGAGCCATTCGACAGCGAAGCGGCGGTGCAAAAGAGCGAGGCCGAATTCGCCGAGATCAAGGTGCCGACCTATACGGGCTCCGGCTGGTACGGCTACACCTACAAGACTCATCTCAACGGCTGCCAGCACTGGTACCGCAACATCGCGGCGCCGAAGAAGCTGTTGCTCGCCGGGCCGGCGCACCTGGAACGGCCCTATCACGGCTTTCATCGCGAGGTGCTGCGCTGGCACGATCATTGGCTCAAGGGCGTTGACACCGGCATCATGGACGAACCGCCAGTGCGCTTCTGGGTGATGGGCGCCAACGAGTGGCGCACGGCGAGCGATTGGCCGCTGCCGCAGACGCAATGGACCAGGCTTTATCTGAAAAGCTGGCAGCGGCTGTCGCCCGACGAGCCGGCGCCGGCGAGCGCCGCTGCGAATGAGCCGCCAGACTCGTTTGTCCAGATGCCGCCGTCGCAAACCGACACCGTCGCGCGGCTGCGCTACCTGACGGATCCGCTGCCACACGACGTGCTGATCGCCGGCCCAATCGCGCTCACGCTCTATGCGGCGATCGACCAGGACGACACCAACTGGATCGTCATCCTCAAGGACATCGGCCCCGACGTTTCGGTCCAGAGCGTGCGCGAAGGCGAGCGCAAGGTGCCAGTAGACGTGTCCGAGCGCGAGCTGACGCGCGGCTGGCTCAAGGCTTCGCACCGCGCGCTCGATCCGGAGCGCTCAAAGCCGTACTGGCCGTGGCATCCGCTCACGCGCGCGGCGCACAAGCCGGTGACGCCGGGCGCGATCGAAGAATATCAGATCGAGGTGATGGCGACGGCTAATCTGTTCCGCAGAGGCCACCGTATCTGCCTCGACCTCACCTGCCTCGATCTTCCGACCGGCGTTGCCGGTGCCACCAACGCCGAATACGTGCCGTATCACATCTGCTCCAGCAAAACGGTGCTGCATCGGATCTATCACGATCTGAAATATCCGTCGCATTTGCTGCTGCCGGTCATTCCGGACTAACAGAAGGCCAGCAGCGGGATTACTGCCCGCTCGGCGTACGCAGGCCGAACCAAGTGTCGCGAACCTGGTGGTAATGCACATGCGGATCGTAGATCGTGACCGGGAGTTTCAATTCCTGGGCTGATAGACGGCCGACATTGGACAATAGACTGTAGGATGCGACAACGCGGTCGTGCTGCGCGACGATCAGGCTCTGCCGCGCATTGACCAGAGCCTGCTCGGCATTGAGCACGTCCTGGGTGGTACGCTGGCCGGCCAGCGCCTCGTTACGGACTCCGGTAAGAGCGCGGGCGGCGGCGAAGTTCTGGCGTTCGGCGGCTTCGACTTGCGCTTTGGCGGCTTGCAGCTGTGCCCAGGCCTGAACCACGTTGGCGCGGACCTGATCGCGCACCTGATCGACGTTGAGACGCTGCTGGTCGAGATTTTCCTTGTCGAGACGGATCGCCGAATATTCGGCGCCGCCCTGATAGATCGGCACCGACAGGTTCAGCGTCACCGTGTTGGTGAACAGTTTCGGCGTGAGGAGTTCCGGATCGCGCTGCTCCTGGAAGCTATACTGGCCGGTCAGCGACGGCCACAGCGCGCCTTCGGCAATCTTGACCTGCAGTTGCGCCACGTCGACACCATACAGCGCCGCGATCACCGACGGGTTCTCGGCGATGCCGACAGCGACCGCAGCATTGAGATTGGTCGGCGCCAGGCGGTCCACCGGCGCGGCGGCGGCGAGGTTCACCGGGTCGACGCCGATGATGCGCCGGTAATTGGCGCGCGTCGTTGCCAGCTGCGATTCGGCGGCATGCAGCGTCGCTTCGCCGGCGGCCAATTGCGCCTCTGCTTGGGCGGTATCGGTGTCGGTGACTTGGCCGGCAGCGAAGCGATTGCGGGTATCGGTAAGCGTGCGTTGCAGGACGCGGACGTTGTTTTGCTGCACTTGCAGGTTTGCCGTGTCGCGCGACACGTCCATGTAGATCGCGGCCGCTGACAGCAACACCGACTCTTCCATCACGCGTAGCGTCTCGCGCGCTGCCGAGACCTGGCTCTCCGCCGCCCGCACCTTGTTGGCGGTTTGCTGGCCGTTGAACAGCGTCTGCGTGCCGGTGATCCCGGCCGTTTCCGGCGTGGTCAAACCCTTCGCACTCAACGTAATGCCGGCGGGCAGATTTGGCGGTGCCGGGGGAATGGTTTCCGTAATGGCGGTGTATTGCCGGCCGATCGAAGCATTGGCGGCGATGTTCGGTCGGTAACCCGACAGTGCTTGTGGCACACCCTCGTCGGTCTGGCGCACGATGGCGCGCTGGGCGTTGAGCTGTGGATTATTCTGATAGGCCTTGGCGAGTGCGCCTTCGATGGTCTCGGCGCCAGCGGGCCGGGGTATGGCGATGATGGCGGCGCATAGCATTGTCGCCATCGCCGCCGAGCGCCGGCCTAGCGTTCGGGGCAACACTTTGCGCACTCGTGGAGCCCCCTCTACCCGCACGCCACAGCCCCAAATCCACCGCTCGCGAAAGCCTACCGGCTGGCGCGTCGCCTTACAAGAAAACGTGTGGATACGTGCCTCGCCTTCAGCGTTTGGCCGGCTGCGGTGGCGTGAGCGCGTCGTCCAGTTCCTTGGCGCGCACGCATGCCGGGCGGGCGCTTATCCGCTGCCAATACTGCGCAAACGCTGGCCGCTTCTCGATCGTACCGAACATCATGCCGAAGCCGAGCTGAGAGCCGACATAAACATCGGCGGCGGAAAGCGCTCGCCGACTAGATACGCGCCGCGCGACACCGCCCCTTCGAGTGCGTCCAAGACGAGGTCGAGGCGGTCGTAGCCGATCATGCGCTCGCGTTCCGGCGGCACCACGAAACCGAGCGCCCGGTTGCTGACCGCAGCTTCGACCGGACCGGCGGTAAAGAACAGCCAGCGATAATAAGGGCCGCGCAGGCGGTCGCCCGGCGGCGGCGCCAACCGCGCCTGCGGAAAGGCGTCAGCCAGATAGGCGCAGATGGCCGCCGTCTCGGTCGCCATGGCGCAGCGCCGGAACCTTGCCCATCGGATTGATCGCGAGGTAGGCCGGCGCCTTCATCGTGGTCGCGTAATCGAGCACTTCGATCCGATGGGGCTCGGCGATTTCCTCGAGCATCCAGCGCGCAACGCGCCCGCGCGACATCGGATTGGTATAGAGAATGAGGTCGTCGGCCATGGCTCAATCCTTTTTCTACCGCTGCACTCGAAACAAGCGCCGCGTTCACTCGGGCGCGCGCAGCCGATAGCCTATTCCGGTCTCGGTGAGAATATATTGCGGCTGCTCCGGCTCGGCTTCGATTTTCTGCCGCAGCTGCCGGACATAGACGCGCAGATATTGGGCGTCGGTCAAATCGTCCCACAGCTCGTGCAGTAAAAACTTGTGCGTCAGCACCTTGCCGGCGTGTTGCGCTAGCAGGCGTAAGAGATCGTATTCCTTCGGCGACAGCTTGACCTCATTATCGCCGACTTTGACGATGCGGCGGACGAGGTCGATGCTGAGGTCGCCGACGCGGAACACCGGCCGCTCGCCATGGATCTGCAGCTGATGGCGCATAGCTGCCCGCATGCGCGCCAAGAGCTCGTCCATTCCGAACGGCTTTGTCACGTAATCGTCGGCACCCAAATCCAGCGCCTGGACTTTGCCTGCTTCGTCGTCGCGGCTCGACAGAATGACGATCGGCACCCGGTCATTGCGGCTGCGGATCGTTTTTAGCAGCTCGTGACCCTGCATGTCCGGCAGGCCGAGATCGAGGATGATCAGATTGGGCGACGCGTCGAGCTGTTCGAGCGCGGCCTTGCCGTTCGGCGCTTCCAGGACGTGATAGCCATGCGCGGCGAGGCCGGTGCGCAGAAGCTTGCGGATCGGGGGCTCGTCGTCGATCACCAGGACACGCACCGCAGTCGCGCTCATGCTGCTGCTTCCAGGTGCAGGCTCTGGCGCGGAATGGGCAGCCGGATGGTGAAGGCGGCGCCGGAGCGATCGGTGCGGTTCGCCGCCACGATCGTGCCGTGCATCGCCTCAACGAAGCCGCGCGAGATGGCAAGTCCGAGGCCGGTGCCGGCGCGGACCTGGTCGGTTTTTTGCGCGCGGTAGAATTTATCGAAGATGTGGTCGAGGTCTTGGGCAGGAATGCCGCCACCCTCGTCGAGAACGCGCAAGTAGACGCAATCCGCGTCACGCCACGCCTGGATGCGGATCGTCGTTTCCGGCGGCGCGTATTTGGCAGCGTTGTCGAGAAGGTTGAACAAGGCCTGCTCGAACAGCACGGCGTCCACTTCCAGCATCGGCAAATCCGACGCCAGCTCGAGCTCGACGCGGTGCTGTCCCAGAATCCGGCCGGCGCGGCGCAGCGCGCTGCCGACGATTTCGGAGAGATCATGCAGGGCCACGTTCGGCGCAATCGCGCCTGATTCGAGCTTGGTCATGTCGAGCAGGTTGGCGATGAAGCGATTGAGCCGCTCCGATTCGTCGATCACGGTTGCCAGCAACTCCGCCTTCTCGCCGGCGGAAAGCTTTTCGGAATAGTCGCGCAACGTACCCGCGGCGCCGAGCACGGCAGCAAGCGGCGTCTTCAGGTCGTGCGAGATTGAGGTGAGCAGCGCCGAGCGCAAACGCTCGGTCTCGGCGGTGCGCTCGACGCGGTCCATCTCCTCGACCAGCTTGACGCGTTCGATCGCCAGCGCGCCCTGATCGCACAGCGCGTCGAGCAGCCGGCGCTGATCGGGTGTAAGCAAGGGTCCCGGCTTGTCGCTGTCGATGCCCATGACGCCGACTGCGCCGCGCCCGGTATGCATCGGCAGGAACAGGCGTTTGGCGCCGGGCAGCGTGTCGGAGCCGCGGCCAGCGGTGCGGTCGTTCTGCCAGGTCCAGTTGGCGGCAGCGAGATCGGCGCTGTCGAGGATGTCCTCGGGCGGATAGCCGGCCTTGACCGCGATGCCGCCGCCCTCGGGCAACAGCAGCACCACGCGGACCTTGAGCATCAGCGCGGTCTGATAGGCGGTCGCCCACAGCACGTCGTCGAGCGTCGCGGTTCCGGCGAGCTTGCGGCTGAATGCATAGAGAGCCTCGGTCGTGCGCGCCCGCTCCATCGCGGCGATCGCCAGCGTGCGGCCGCGCGCCGTGACGCCGGAGACGATGACGGCCACCAGGGTGAAAAAGCCGAAGGCGACGGCGTTGGCCGGATCGGCGATGGTCAGGGTGTAGATCGGAGGGAGGAAAAAGAAATTGTAGGCAAGCGCCGACGCCAAGCTCGCGAACAGCGAAGGCCATAAGCCGTAGCGCACCGCGACTGCGACCACCGCGGTCAGAAACACGAGATCGACATTGCCGACGCCGATCCACGCCTTGAGCAGTTCGGCAAAGGCGAGCGCGACCAAGACGGCGAGCAATGCGGCGGCATAGGGTCGGACATCAAAAACTTGGACGCGGTCCGCAGCGCGGGTCGATTTTTTCGGAATGGGCTCGCCGGAGAGCGTGTCGCCGGCAATGACGTGGACGCTGATGTTTCCCGACCGGCGCACCAGGTCGTGAACCACCGAGCCATGTACCATTTCGAACCAGCGCGAGCGTGTCGTTTTGCCGATAATGATTTGCGTGACGTTGTTGGCCTGCGCGTAGCCGATGACATCGTCGGCGATGCTGCGCTCGCTAGCCGGCAAGGTAATGGCTTCGCCGCCGAGCGATTCGGCAAGCCGCAGCGTGTCGGCAATGCGGTCGCGCTCGACTTCGGTCAGCTGTAGGCTACGACGTCCCTCGACATAGAGCGCCACCCAGGGTCCATGGAGGCGATCGGCGAGCCGCTTGGCATAGCGGACGAGCCCGGCACAGCGCCGATCTTCGCTGATGCAGACCAGGATGCGCTCGCCGGCTGCCCACGGGCCGCGGATAGCGTGGGCCTGCATCTCGTTGAGCAATTGCTCGTCGACGCGCTCTGCCGTGCGGCGCAAGGCCAGCTCGCGCAAAGCGGTGAGGTTTGCCGGGGAAAAAAAGTGCTCGAGCGCGCGCTCGGCCTGGCGCGGCACGTAGACTTTGCCTTCCTTGAGCCGCTCGATCAGGTCGTCGGGTGTGAGATCAACCAACTCTACCGCGTCGGCGCGATCGAACACCGCGTCCGGCACTGTCTCGCGCACGCGCACGTGGGTGATCTGGGCGACGACGTCGTTGAGACTCTCGATATGCTGGATGTTGACGGTGGTGTAGACGTCGATGCCGCGGCTCATCAGCTCTTCGACGTCGAGATAACGTTTCGGATGGCGGCTACCTTCGACATTTGTGTGGGCCAGCTCATCGACCAGAACGATCTGTGGATGGCGGGCGATGATGGCGTCGAGGTCCATCTCGTCGAGCCGTTGGCCTTTGTAGGGGAGGCGGCGGCGTGGAATGATTTCGAGGCCGGCGAGCAGCGCCTCGGTTTCCTTGCGGCCGTGCGTCTCGACGATGCCGACGACGACGTCATAGCCGTCCTTCTTGCGCGCCTGCGCCTGCAGCAGCATTTCGTAGGTCTTGCCGACGCCCGGCGCGGCGCCGACGAATATGCGCAATTTACCGATCCGGCGCTCTTCGCGGCGCGCCGCTTCAAGCAAGGCTTCCGGCGAGGGACGCTGTTCGGAATCGCGCCGCTGTTCGGCCATTCCAACAAAATATCAATTCAGCCGGCGCTCCGCCAGCCTAGCCGGCGCTCCGCCAGCCTAGCCGGCGCCCAAGTGGTCGAGCGCGAGATTAAGCTTGAGCACGTTGACGCGCGGCTCGCCCAAAAGGTCGAGAAAGCGGCCCTCGACGTTGTCATTGACGAGTTGGCGCACGCGCTGTTCGGGCAGGCTGCGCGCCTTGGCGATGCGCGGCACCTGGAACAGGGCGGCTTCGGGCGAAATGTCGGGATCGAGACCGCTCGCCGACGTCGTCACCAGATCGGCCGGAACGGGCGTGCCGGGGTTCTCTTTCTGCAGCTTCTCGAGGTCACCCTTGACGCGGTCGACCAGCGCCTTGTTGGAGGGACCGAGATTGGAGCCGCCGGAATTGGCGGCGTTGTAAGGCGCAGGCACGGTCTTGGTCGGATCCTTGGGATCGGGCGCGGTGGTCGCCGACAGCCGGCCGTGGAAATATTTGTCGCTTTCAAAATCCTGGCCGATCAGCGCCGAGCCGACGACCTTGCCGTCACGCTCGATCATGCTGCCGTTGGCTTGGTAGGGAAAAGCGACCTGGGCGATGCCGGTCATCACCAGCGGATAAACCAGACCAGTGATCAAGGTCAGCGCGACCAGAACGACGATCGCCGGACGGATTTCGCGCAACATGACGTGGTTCTCCTTAAGCCAGATGCAAGGCGGTGACGACGATATCGATCGCCTTGATGCCGATGAACGGAATGATCACGCCGCCGACACCGTAGATCCAAAGATTGCGGCGCAGCAGCGGGCCGGCGCCGATCGGTCGATAGCGCACGCCTTTCAGCGACAGCGGAATGAGCGCGATGATGATCAGCGCATTGAAGATGATCGCAGACAGGATGGCGCTGGTCGGCGTCGACAGCTTCATGATGTTGAGCGCCTGCAGCTGCGGATAGAAGGCGACGAACATCGCCGGGATGATGGCGAAATATTTCGCCACGTCGTTGGCGATCGAGAACGTGGTCAGCGCGCCGCGCGTCATCAAGAGTTGCTTGCCGATCTCGACGATCTCGATGAGCTTGGTCGGGTTGGAATCGAGGTCGACCATGTTGCCGGCCTCGCGCGCGGCCTGCGTGCCGGTGTTCATGGCGACGCCGACGTCGGCCTGTGCCAGAGCCGGGGCGTCGTTGGTGCCGTCGCCGCACATGGCGACGAGCTTGCCTTTGGCCTGCTCGTCGCGAATGAGCCGCAGCTTCTCCTCCGGCGTGGCCTGCGCCAGAAAGTCGTCGACGCCGGCTTCGGCTGCGATCGCCGCCGCGGTCATCGGATTATCGCCGGTGATCATGACGGTGCGGATGCCCATGCGGCGCAGCTCGGCAAAGCGTTCGCGGATGCCGCCCTTGACGATGTCCTTTAAGTGAACGACGCCCAGCACCTTGCCGTCCTTGGCGACCGCGAGCGGCGTGCCGCCCAATTTGGCGATGGTGTCGGCGATCGTGTTCAGTTCGCGCACGGTCTCGGCGTTGAGCGCAGGACGCAGCGTCTGCACGGCGGAGCCTGCCGCCATTGTGCTCGGCGTGCCATTGAGGAAATTCAGGATGGCGTCGACCGCGCCCTTGCGGATCCATGAGTCGCCAATCTCGACGCCGCTCATCCGCGTCTGCGCGGAAAACGGGATGAAGTTTGCCTTGATCTCGGCAAGCTCGCGGCCGCGGATGCCGTATTTTTCCTTGGCCAGCACCACGATCGAGCGGCCTTCCGGCGTCTCGTCGGCGAGCGAGGCGAGCTGCGCCGCGTCGGCGAGCTCCTGCTCGGTGATGCCGCGCACCGGCTTGAACTCGGTGGCCTGCCGGTTGCCGAGCGTGATGGTGCCGGTCTTGTCGAGCAAAAGCGTATCGACGTCGCCGGCAGCTTCGACGGCGCGGCCCGACATCGCCAGCACGTTGAAGCGCACCAAGCGGTCCATGCCGGCGATGCCGATCGCCGACAACAGCGCGCCGATCGTGGTCGGAATGAGCGTGACGAACAGCGCGACCAGGATCACCACCGAAATCGTGCTGCCCGCATAATGGACGAAGCTCGGAATTGTCGCGGTCGCGAACACGAAGATGATGGTCAGACCGATGAGCAGAATGTTGAGCGCGATCTCGTTCGGCGTCTTTTGCCGCTCCGCGCCTTCGACGAGGCGAATCATGCGGTCGAGGAAGGTCGAGCCGGGAGCCGCGGTGATGCGCACCCGGATCCAATCGGACAGTACCTGGGTGCCGCCGGTCACTGCCGAGCGGTCGCCGCCGGATTCGCGGATGACGGGGGCGGACTCGCCGGTGATCGCCGCCTCGTTGACCGAGGCCATGCCTTCGATCACCTCGCCATCGGACGGGATCATGTCGCCGGCCTCGACGAGAACGAGATCGCCGACTTTCAGGTTAGTACTTGGGACCAGCCGGTAATTCTGCTGGTCGCCGGCGCCGGTGATCAGCTTGGCTTGCGTTTCGGTGCGCTGACGGCGCAGCGTGTCGGCCTGGGCCTTGCCGCGGCCTTCAGCGACCGCCTCGGCGAAGTTCGCGAATAGCACCGTGAACCACAGCCACAGGATGATCTGAAACTCGAAACCGATCTGCCCGCTACCGGTCGCGAGATCGCGGATGAGGATGATGGTGGTCAAGATCGTGACGATCTCAAGCACGAACATGACCGGATTTTTCATCAGCGTGCGCGGATTGAGCTTGACGAAGGCCGAGCCGATCGCCGGTACGACGATCTTCGGATCGAACAGGGCCGAGACCGGCATCTGCTTGCGCAGGGTTGAGCTTTCCATCGCGGTGACTCCGAGCCTAATTGGATGCGAAAAGGGTGCCGGCGTTCTGCGCGAGCTGCTCGACAATCGGGCCGAGCGCCAGCGCCGGGAAGAAGGTCAGACCGCCGACGATAACGATGACGCCGACGACCAATCCGACGAACAGGCCGCCGGTAGTCGGGAACGTGCCGGCGGAGGCCGGTATTGACTTCTTGGCGGCAAGCGAGCCTGCAATCGCCATGGTCGGAATGATCATCCAGAATCGGCCGACGAACATCGCGACCGCGCCGGTGAGGTTGTAGAACAGCGTGTTGCCGTTGAGCCCGGCAAACGCGGAGCCGTTGTTGCCGTCCTGTGAGACGTAGGCATACAAGACTTCGGTAAAGCCGTGCGGTCCGGGATTGTTCATCGAAGCGACCGCGGATGGCACCAGCATTGCGACAGCGGTCCAGCCCAGATACATCAGCGGCAGAACCAGGATGGCGAGCATCGCCATCTTCACTTCCTTGGCCTCGATCTTCTTGCCGACATATTCCGGCGTCCGGCCGACCATCAGGCCGGCGACGAAGATCGAAATGATAACGAACAGCAGCATGCCGTACATGCCGGCGCCGACGCCGCCGACGATGACCTCGCCGAGCTGAATGTTGATTAGCGGGATCATGCCGCCGATTGCGGTGAAGCTGTCGTGCATGGCGTTGACGGCGCCGCACGAGGCCGCGGTGGTGATCACCGCGAACAGCGCCGAGGCAACGATGCCGAAGCGGGTCTCCTTGCCTTCCATGTTGCCGCCGGTGAGACCGAGCGCGTTGAGTGCGTCGTTGCCATGCGCTTCGGCGGCATAGCAGACGATCACGCCGGCAATGAACAGAACGCCCATCACGGCGAGCACCGCCCAGCCCTGCTTCTGGTTGCCGACCATGCGGCCGAACACATTCGTGAGCGACGCCCCAAGGGCGAAGATCGAGATGATCTGCACGTAATTCGAAAGCGCCGTCGGATTCTCGAACGGATGCGAGGCGTTGGCGTTGAAAAAGCCGCCGCCGTTGGTGCCGAGCATCTTGATGGCGATCTGCGACGCTACCGGGCCGACCGCGATGCTCTGCTTGGCGCCTTCGAGCGTCGTCGCATCCACATAGGCGCCGAGCGTCTGCGGAATGCCCTGCCAGACCAGGAACAGCGCGTAGGGTACGCAGATTGGAATGAGCACGTAGAGCGTCACGCGCGTGACGTCGACCCAGAAATTACCGACAGTGCGCACCGAATGCCGGGCGAAGCCGCGGATCAGCGCGACCGCGAGCACGATGCCGGTCGCCGCCGACAGATAGTTCTGATGCGTCAGCCCCAGCATCTGCGTGAGATACGACATCGTCGTCTCGCCGCCGTAGTTCTGCCAGTTGGTGTTGGTGATGAAGCTGACCGCGGTGTTGAACGACAGGTCGGGGGCGACCGCGCTCTGATCCGCGGGATTGAACGGCAGCCATTGCTGCGCGCGCATCAAAACATACAAAATTAGAAAGCCGCCGACGTGGAACAGCAGCATGCCGACCGTGTAGGTCACGGCATGCTGTTCGTGCCGCTCGTCAACGCCTGCTATTTTGTAGATGCCGATTTCAACCGGTCGCATGATCGGCGAAAGCCAAGTGCGTTCGCCGCTGAAGACGCGCGTCATATATGCGCCAAGCAGCGGCGTGATCGCGATGATGATCGCGCAATAGAGCAGAATCTGAACCCAACCGATGGCGGTCATGGTCTTTATTCCTTCAGAACAGCTCTGGCTTGAGAAGCGCGTAGACCAGGTAAACGAGCAGCCCCGCGGTCACGAGCCCGGCGAGCGAATAGTCGAAAATCATGACGCGCCTCCTCTCAAAGCTGATCGCAGGCGTAGACGTAGGCGACCGACGCGGCGAAGAAGGCGAAGCCGAGCGCCAGCATGATGACGTCCAACATGGGAAGGGCTCCGAGCAAGTAAGCGGCTTTATTGCCAGCAGATACGCAATCGAACGGCACGACCTTGATTTAGGTCAAGGATGGCCGGTTCTGTTGGTTCGGCACAGATCAGGTGCCACCGGCTGCGTAGGAATTCGAGAGGGTTGTTTGCGGACCTTTATAGGAATTGCATAAAGATTCCGGACCGGCGGCCCTGTCGCGGTCTCGCTAGTACTGCATGCCGGCGCTAATTGTCGAGATGTAACAGTGGGATGGCCGCGCCGAACTTGACCAATAGCCCGGTCAGCAACAGCATCAGTACGCACAACGGAGCGGAATACGGCGAATCCTTGTTAGCCGGAACTTTAGCTTTGTTTTGAACATGAGCTTTCATGGCTGCACCTGGAGCGACTGTTTGCATAGACTCGCGTTGCGAGCCGAATTTGCTGCCCTACAGGTGCACGGTTGCGCGTAAGAATTCCAGATGGAGCCGATCTCGATCTTATAAAGCCGCCATAAGTGTAAGGCGTTCCGGCGAGAAACAGGCGGCACTTATTCGCCATTTATAACATCGCAAGCCGATCCATCTAGCTTCTTTATGGGCCTCGGCGCCATATTCCGGCGAATAATTGTGAGCAGTGGGTTTTGCGAGGCCCAAAATGGCGTCCGTCGCCGACTACGCCATCGTCATGGATGAACTGGACGATGAGCTGCGCAAAGCGCGCGAGGTGCAATGCGGATTGCTTTACAAAGTCATCTCTGCCGCATGCACCCGGCTTCCGTTGCTGAGCAGGTTGGGCAGAGCGGGGCAAATAGACCGGCTGGCCGCGGCCGGCGCTTGGACCGATGCGGCGCTGGCCGTGATTGCGCTGGAATTGCCGGCCTGGAAAGTGCGACGCCTGGTTTACGAAGATGGCGAATGGCTGTGTTCGCTATCGCGTCAGCCGAGCATGCCCATCGCGCTCGACGAACCGGCCGAGGCCGGTCACGAGGCGCTGCCGCTGGCGATCTTGCGGGCCTTTATCGAGGCGCGCCGAAGGTCAAGCCTCAACACCGAGACTGCCCCGACAACCCCCAGGTCGGGGAGAGCCCCGGGACTCGCGCTGTGTTGTGATAATTTCGCATGAGTCCCGGGGCAGTTAGCGCGGTTTGCACCCCTATGCCGTCTTTATGAGAAAGCCCGTCAGGTCGCCTCGAATTCATATGCGGTTCGGTCCACATCAAGGCCGTCACTGAAGCAGCTTAGACGGTGAAATCCAATGACGCGCGTTTCTGAACGGCTCAGAGACAAAAGCCATAAGCCGAAAGATGGCGCCTTAAGGATCGCCGATGCCATGGGTATTTCCGATCTCGAAGCGACAAGCAGATTTGCAGCAACCCGCCGCGATGGCGGTCCGCAGCGAGCGCCGAGCTTCCTCGCCATGGTGATCACCGAATGGCACAAGCTCATCGCCGACGTATCGCGCGCATTCGCGCGCAGGCGAATCCATCGCACGGCAACGCAATGCCGGCACAATACGGCGCTCGTGGTGCCGTTGGATACGCCGAAACGGAAACTTTTTGATTGAACCTTATGGAGCCGGTCATGGAAAAAGCCGAACAAGCAAACGAAGCAAGCGAACCTCCGTCGTGGCTTTTGCCGCCGATCTTCATGATCGGCCGCAACAGCAGGGGCAACTGGGTGGCTCAGGAAAAGAGCGGCGGGCGCGGCGGCCTGTTCATCAACCGCACCGAAGCGCTGAAATACGCCAAATTCGAAAGCGGCGATTATCCACACGCCGTCGTCATGGTCAGCGGCGTTCTTGAACTCGATGCGTCTTGCGCTATAATACAAAGCGCCAAGCAGCGACGTGGCGACATAGTTCGGCATCAGCGCCGAGTCGCTTGAGCTGCCTATTTGGCTGTGCCAAAAAATGTCCGCGGGCGAGCAGGGCGTTCGGCTTCAAGGCGCATACGCAGTGCGGCAATGGCTGTTCGCCATGCTGCGCTTTGCCCTCACACTGGAATCGACCGATCGAGCGGCGGTCATTGACCTTGCCGGCGTCATGGATCGCTTGTCCTCTCCAGGCGCTCCCGCCGGGTTTACGTTTTTTGTCAGAACGAGCATTCAAGTCTGCGACGCCATTGTCGCAAAGGACGGTGCGCAGTCGAGTGCGACATTGCGGGCTTTTCTCCGAAAAATTGATGATCTTCTGCTGCGGCGCAGTTTTGAGGCTGCGCTCGGAGTGAAGCCCCCGCCCGCAAACCGGCGCGTGCTCTCGAATGTCGGTCGGGAAAATCTCTGGAAGGGCCTACCTGCAAGGCGCCCTCAGATAGCACCGGTAGCTGATCAGAAACCGTAAGCTTTCAGGTTGCGCTCCATGCGCGCCACAATCGGCGTTGCGCCATGCACGAACTTTGCGCCGGTGATCTGTTCGTACATTGCGATGTAGCGGCGCGACAGCTCGGCCACAAGCTCCGGCGGCGCCGGCGGCAAGGTGGCGTCGCGATACGGATCGCAATGGTCGCGAAACCACAGCCGTAGAAATTCCTTGTCGAAATAGTGCGGTTCCTCACCGGCGGCAAAACGCGCCGCGTATGAATCGCGCTGCCAATAGCGCGAGGAATCCGGCGTGTGGATCTCGTCGATCAGCACCAGTTTGCCGTCGCCGTCGGTGCCGAACTCGTATTTGGTGTCGACCAGGAGGAGCCCGTTGCGCGCCGCGATCTCTTGCCCGCGTGCGAACAGTGCGAGCGCCGTCGCTCTGATCAGGTCGAATAGGACGCGGCTGACGAAACCACCGGCGATCATCTGCTCCGGTGTCAGCGTGCGGTCGTGTGCGGCCTCCTTGGTGGTGGGGTCGAAGATCGGCTGCGGCAATTGCTGATTCTTGCGCATGCCGTCCGGCAGCACGATGCCGCCGAATTCGCGCTTGCCGGCGGCGTAGCGCGTCCACGCCGCAGTGTCGGTGACACCAGTGAGATAGCCGCGCACCACGGCCTCGACCGGCAGCGGCGTGCATTTGCGCCCGACCGTGACGTTGGGATCGGGGATCGCCAGCACATGGTTCGGGACGATGTCCTGGGTGCGCTCGAACCACCATGCGCTCACCTGATTGAGCACCTGCCCCTTCCAGGGAATATGAGCGATGATGCGGTCGAACGACGAATGCCGGTCGGTGGTGACGAGAACGAGCTTGTCGCCGAGATCGTAGATGTCGCGGACTTTGCCTTCCGTCTTCGGTCCGAGGAAGCTGAAGTCGGTCTCTTTGAGAATATCCATGGCGCTTGCAAACGGCCGTCCGGTTCTCGTCTCGTCTTAATGCGTCTGCGGCGGTTCGGCGATAGTTTTCGTCTCGCCGGTGCTGACGTTGACGATCTGAGCCTGGAATGGCTCGGCGCGGTTCCACCAGCCGCCGCCGAGCGCCTGGAACAAAGCCGCCGTATCGCTGAGGCGGGCGGCGCGGGCTTGCACCACCTGAATCTCCGCCTGCAGATAGGCCTGCTGCGAGGTGAACAACAGCAGCACATTGACGCTGCCTTCCTGGAATTGGCGGCGCGCCTGTCCGAAACTGATATTGGCCGCCTGTTCAAAGTCATGCGCCGCCTTCAACGCATCGGCATCGTTCTGCAGCGCGCGCAAGCTGTCGCTGACGTTCTGCACCGCGGTGACCACCGTGCCGCGATAGGTCCAGGCTGCGGCCTGGTAATTGTCCTTGGCCTCTTGGCGCAAATGAAACAGCGTGCCGCCGTCGAATATCGTCTGCGTGGCATTGCCCGCGAGGTTCCAGAACAGGTTTTGCGGCGCGAGCAGATCGGCGAGCGCGGTGTTCATGTAGCCGACATTGGCGTTGATGGTGAAGTTGGGCAGCATGTTCGCCGTGGCGACGCCGATTTGCGCGCTGGCGGCATGAAGCTGCTCTTCAGCGGCGCGGATGTCGGGGCGCTGCTCGATCAGCTGCGACGGCAGGCTGAGCGGCAGATCGGCGGGCAGATGCAGATCGGCTAATCGAAACGTCTGCCGCGGACCCTCGCTGGGAAAGCCGCCGGTGAGCGCGGCCAGCAAATCGCGGGTTTGCTGAAGCGCCTTGCGCAGTGGCGGCAAGGTCGCCTTGACCTGTGCCAGAGCGGCCTCCTGCACTGCGAGATCGCCGCGGGTGACCGCGCCCTTGTCGAATTGCTGCTTGAGCGTGTCGACCATGGATGTATTGATTTTGATGAGCTGATTGGTGGCGTCGATCTGGGCGCGCAAGGATGCTTCGGTTATGGCGGCAACCACGATGTTGGAGATGAGCGTCGAATACGCGGCTTCGGTTTGAAACCGCTGCGTATCCGCCAAGGACTCGAGCGATTCGACGGTGCGGCGATTAAGCCCCCAGACGTCGAACGTGTACGACACCTGGAGCTGCGCGGTGTCGAGTTCGAAAATCTCAGCGTTCGATGCCGGAATCGGCGTTATCGCCGCCGACGTCTTCTGGTAGGTCGGATTGAAATTGGCTTGGACCAGCGGAAAGTACTTGCCTTCCTGGGCATAGACCGCCTGCTTGGCCGCCCGCAGACTGGCCAGCGCCGATTGCACCGTCGGATTGTTTTGCAGCGCCTGCGCGATCAACGCATCCAGCGCCGGCGATTTGAATGCCTTCCACCATTGCAGCGGAACGTCGCGGCCGACGTCGAAACGTTGCGCTTGGCCGCCGCTGACCGCGGCTGAAGACGTGCGCAGCGCGAGCGGCTCTCGGGTGTAGCGGGTAATCTGCGGCGCCGCCGGAGCGCGAAAATCGGGACCGACTGCGCAGCCGGCCAATAGGGCCGCAGCCGCAGCGGTTGCGACGCACGAAAAAATCCACCTGACCGCCACAACGACCATGTGCAACCGCAACTACCGACTATGACTGACCGGCTAGCAGCCGGCGGGAGGCTTGGCGAGCCCGACACGCCCGCCATCGGCCCAGCGTTGGCGGAGACTCTTTGACGGACGTGCGACGAAACCCCCGCGCATTATTTCCAAATCTACCGGCGTTGACTGTGCCTGTCCCGCCACACTGTGGATGAATTGGCGCTGCAGGGGCACTGTGATTCGTCACAGTCGCACTCGGCCTTTACGCTTTTGCCGGGCGACGTGCCCCGGAGCGAGGAGGAAGGGCACCATTTGTGATAAGCTTTGATGAGTCGCCTAAGGCCGAAACCATCGGGCTTATTCCCCTGTGATTAGTGACAGTAGACCGCTCGCCTGATGGGTGGCTTGTAGCGGCGATTTCAAGCGTTTGGCAGCTGTGATGGTCCTTGGCGCGACAAAGAGCCGGATAACGGCAGGAGCGGTCGGCGCGCTCTTCAGCGTCGCATTGCTGCTCTATTGGACCTGGCCGTCCGGGGAGGCAGCAAAGCCGGACATCGGCGCGACGGCTGCGCACGCGGCCCCGGTCGATGCCGCCGCGGCGGCGCGGCACGATCCGGACAGCGTCGATCTGACGGACGCCCAGCTCACCGCCGTCAAGGTCGAGCCGGTCGAGGCCCGGGAATTTCCCGTCGAAAAGCAAGCGGTTGGCGGCATCGATTTCAACGAAGACTTGGCGGTGCAGGTTTTCGCTCCCTATCCGGGCCGCATCATCGCCCTGTTCGCCGAGATCGGCGACGACGTGAAAAAAGGTCAGAAGCTGTTCACCATCGACAGCCCCGACCTGTTGCAGGCGGAATCGACTTTGATTGCCGCGGCCGGCGTCCTGGACTTCACCACCCGCAATCTGGCGCGCAACCGCGACCTCTATACGACGCACGCGGTTTCGCAGCACGATCTCGAGCAGGCGGTCTCCGAGCAGCAAACCGCGGAGGGCAATCTGCGGGCGGGGCGCGACGCGGTGCGCCTGTTCGGCAAGACCGACGCCGACATCGACAAGATCATCAAGGACCGCACGGCCGACCCGACTTTGGTCGTGCCGAGCCCGATCGACGGTCGGATTACCGCGCGCAACGCAGCGCCCGGCCTATACGTGCAGCCGGCCAACCCGCCGGCGCCGTACACGGTGGCCGACATCGACACCATGTGGATGGTGGCGAACGTGGCGGAAACCGATAGCCCGGCGTTCCGCGTCGGCCAGCAGGTGCAGGTCCGCATCAGCGCCTTTCCCGGCCGGGTATTCGACGGCACAGTCACCACCATTGGCGCCACGGTCGATGCCAACACCCGCCGCGTGCTGGTGCGGTCCACGATCAGGGACCCGCAGCACGAATTGCGCTCGGGCATGTTCGCCAATTTCACCATCAGCGTTGGCGCGCCGGTGCGCTCGCCGGCGATTCCGGCCGCCGGCGTGGTTCGCGAAGGCGACGGCACCATGACCGTCTGGGTGACGGCCGATCGCCGCCGCTTCACGCGACGCACGGTCAAGATCGGCCAAGAGCGCGACGGTTACCGGCAGGTTCTCGAAGGCGTGAAGGTTGGCGAACTGGTCGCCACCGACGGCGCGCTGTTTCTCAGCAATACGCTGGCGACCGAATCCCCTTAAGCGCGCGGTGGATAGCGATGACCGTGCGTCCGGCAGCCGAGTGAGAATCAAGCCGTGCTCAAATCCGTCCTGCAGTTCGGACTGACGCGCCGGCCGATCATCCTGCTGTGCCTCTTGCTCTTCATCGCGGGCGGCGCGGTCGCCTTTACGCGGCTGAACATCGAAGCGTATCCCAACCCCGCACCGGTCATTTTGGAGATCACCGCGCAGGCGCCCGGCCAGTCGGCCGAGGAGATGGAGCGGTATTACACGATTCCGATCGAGGTCGGCCTCGCCGCCACACCGGGCGTCGACATCATTCGCTCTACATCGTTCTACGGTCTGTCGTTCGTGCGCGTGACGTTCAGATACGGCATCGACTACTACTTCGCACTGACCCAGACCGCGATCAATCTGCAGCAGAACGTCAGCCTGCCGAACAATGTGGTGCCGACCATTCAGGGCTCCAGCCTGGTCGGCGAGGTGTTCCGCTATCAGGTCGTCGAACCACCGCATTTCGGCCTGACCAATTTGCGCACCATACAGGATTGGATCGTGCAGCGCCGCCTGCTTACGGTTCCCGGGGTCGTGCAGGTCAATACCTGGGGCGGCACGACCAAGCAATTCGACGTCGACGTCGATCTCAACAAGCTCGACGCCTACAACGTCACGCTGCCGCAAGTCATCGCCGCGATCGGCAACGCCAACGTCAACGTCGGCGGCCGCACCATCAATTTCGGACAGCAATCGGTCAACATTCGCGGCGTCGGCCTGCTCAATAGCGGCGGCGACGAGGATTTGACGCAAGGCTATCGCGTCAACGACATCGAGAACGTGGTACTGGCGCAGTCGAACGGCGTGCCGGTGCGCGTCAAGGACGTGGCCAACGTCCACGTCGGCGTTGTGCCGCGGCTCGGCAAGGCCGGACGCGATCACCAGGACGACATCGTCGAGGCGATCGTGGTCATGAACCGCACGGCGCACACCAACGACGTGGTGCCGCGGGTGCGGCGGGAAATCGAGACGATCAACAAGGACGGCACGTTGCCCCCCGGGGTGCAGCTCAAGCCGTTCTACGATCGCACGTCGCTCGTCGCCGTGACCTCCAGCACCGTGCTGCATAACCTGGTCTACGGTTGCGTCCTGATCTTTTTCATTCAATGGATCTTCCTCGGCGATTTGCGCAGCGCCATCATTGTAGGCGCCAACATTCCGTTCGCGCTGTTCTTTGCCGTCATCATCCTGGTGCTGCGCGGCGAGGACGCCAATCTGCTGTCGGTCGGCGCCGTCGATTTCGGTATCATTGTCGACTCCGCTGTTATCCTCGTCGAGAACATCTATCGCAATTTCCAGTGCAGCCCGGAGCAGCGCAACGCGCTTCTACACGCGCTGTCGGAACAGCGATGGGGCGCCGACCCGACCCGCGACAACCCGGTGTGGACCGACCGCCTGCGCCTCATTCTGATCAGCGCCCTGCAGATCGACCGCGCGGTGTTCTTTTCCACCGCGATCATCGTCGCGGCGTTCATTCCGCTGTTCAGCATGCAGGGGGTCGAGGGCCAGATTTTCAACCCGATGGCGCGCACCTACGGCTACGCCCTGATCGGCGCTTTGATCGCGACCTTCACGGTCACGCCGGTGCTGGCCTCCTATCTGCTTCCGGCCCGCGTCGCCGAAGTGGAAACCGTGATCGTGCACGGCCTGCGCCGGCTCTATACGCCGGCGCTGCACTGGTCGCTGTCGCACCGCCGCATCATGCTCGCCATCGCCGCGATCTGCCTTGCCGTCTTTGCCGCGCTGGTGCCGCGGCTCGGCACCGAGTTTTTGCCGGCGCTGGAGGAGGGCAACCTGTGGATCCGCGCCACGCTGCCGCCGACCATCTCGCTCGAGGCCGGCATGCCGATCGTCAACCGCATTCGTGAAATTTTGCTGCGCCACCCCGAAGTGATCACCGTCGTGTCGCAGCACGGCCGTCCCGACAACGGCAGCGACGCCTCCGGGTTCAACAACGCCGAGTTCTTCGTACCGCTCAAGCCGTTCGAACAATGGGCGCCGGGCGTGACCAAGGAAAAGCTGATCGGCGAGTTGCAGAACGAGTTTGCCAGCGAGTTCACCGGCATCGACTTCAATTTCTCGCAATACATCCAGGACAACATCGAAGAAGGACTGTCCGGCGTCAAAGGCGCCAATTCGGTGAAAATCGTCGGCCGCGATCTCGGCGAACTGGAAAAGCTTGCCGGCGAAGTCATGAAGGAGATGGCGAAGGTCGATGGTGTGACCGACCTCGGCGTCTTCCCGGTGCTCGGCCAGCCTAATCTCAACATCAGAGTGGATCGCGAAAAGGCGGCTCGCTACGGGCTCAACGCCGGCGACATCAATAATGTGATCCAGGCGGCGCTCGGCGGCACCACGGCGACGACGCTGCTGGAATCGGACCGCCAATTTGCCGTCACGGTCCGGCTTGCCGAGAAATATCGCGACAATCTCGACAGCGTGCGCAACATCAAAGTCGGATATCAGACGCCGAGTGGCGTCAATGCCTACGTGCCGCTGAGCGAGCTTGCCGACATCTCGCTCGATACCGGCGCTTCTTATATCTATCACGAGCGCAACGAGCGCTATATCCCGGTGAAGTTCAGCGTGCGCGGCCGCGATCTCGGCAGCACGGTTGCCGACGCCCAACAACGGATCGCCCGCAACGTCCACCTGCCGACCGGCTATCGCATCATCTGGGCCGGCGAGTTCGAAGAGCTGCAGCAGGCCAAGGTCCGGCTCGCCATCATCGTGCCGGTGAGTCTGTTGCTGATCGTGCTTTTGCTTTACGGGCTGTTCAACTCGGTGCGCGACAGCCTGTTGGCGCTTGCCGGCATTCCCTTCGCGGCTGGCGGCGGCGTCCTTGCGCTCTATCTCACCGGCCTCGCGTTCAGCATTTCGGCGGCGATCGGTTTCGTGTCGCTGCTCGGGGTCTCGGTGATGAGCGGCATCCTCATCATGAATGCTTATCATCAGCTGGCCGCGGACGGCGTGGCGCCCGGCGAAGCGATGCTGCAAGCGCTGCAGCGGCAGATGCGGCCGATCCTGATGATGGCGCTGTCCGCATGCATTGGGCTTTTGCCGGCGGCGCTGTCGAGCGGCATCGGCAGCCAGGTGCAGCGTCCGCTGGCGACTGTTGTGGTTGGTGGCATGTTCATCGGCCCGATCATACTTCTTGTTGTGGTGCCGGCGCTCCTGGCGCTGGTCGTCGACCGACCCGCGTCGGCGCCGCCCGCCGAACCGGCTGCGCCGGAGGCTTCGGCATGAGCGTAAGGATATTGCCGCGTCACACCTGGCGCGTCGCTCTGGGCATCGCCTCGGGCGCGCTGCTCGCCGGCATGCCAGCGCAGGTCACGCTCGCGCAGCAACACGACGCGGCCAATCCTGGCGCAGCGGCTCATGCCGCTCCCACAGGCGAGAACAAAGGCGGCCGCTTCTCCGCGCCGCAGCTGAAGATGGCGCCCGCCAAGGAGCGACCGATCATCCACGGCGGTGCCAGCGTCCCCGATCACAATGCGATCGGGATATCGATCGTGCGGCCGGATGGCGGTCAGCAACCGGCCGCGCCCAACCTCGGCCGTGCGGCAACGCCCGCGCCGCCAATGTCGCCCGTACCGCCCGGCGCTGCGGCGGTCTTGGGTAGCAGAGCTTTGCCCGTGCCGCACATACCCGCGCCCGCTCCGCGGCCACTGATCTTGGGCCGTGGCACCATCAACGGCGCTGCTTTTACACGTCCTGGCACGGCGCTGGTGCCCCTTGGCGGTCCGGCCAAACATGCCGCAACAGGTATCAACGGGACGAGCATTCAGCCTAAACATTGAGCGCGATGCGTTCTCTTTGCCCTTCACCGACTCACGCTTTGACCTATATTGAAGTTGCAGGTTCACGGAGGAGTAAGCGACGCCTAGCGGCTTGGCCGCCGGGCGGGCGGGGGCAGCAGCCAAGTGCCGTGCATGCCCTCTGGAGCGAGCGACATGGCGGGGCTGGAGCATCCCCCTCAAGCGACGCTGTCGAACGGCAAGATTCCGGCCGGCATGCGGATTGCCGCCATCGTCCTGCGCGCGGTGTTCATCGTCGTTTTGGTGCTGATCACGTTTCGCGTCAGCAGGCCGCAAAACGAGACGTTCTGGACCGCCTACGACACACCCAGCGACTTGGTCCTCATGTTGTTGGGCTTCGCGGTCGCGCTGTGGCTCGTTGTCCAGTTGTTCAGAGGGCCGCGTGATCAGGACGGCTATCGCACCTGGTTCTATCTCGGCCTCGTGGCGGTGCCGTTCTCGGTGATTTGTCTGATCGCGGTGTGGTGAACCGACCGTCATGGCTCGATCAGCCTTCCGCTTGCCGCCTTGACCACCGCTTCGGTGCGGGTCGCCGCGCCGAGCTTTTCTCTGGCATTGTCGATGTGAAAGTCGACGGTCCGTTTGGTCAGCCCGATGATTTGCGCGATGTCGGCCGAAGTCTTGCCGCGCGCCACCCAGGTCAGCACCTCGACCTCGCGCTCGTTGAGCGCGATCGTCTTCGGCCACAGCCCGGCGCGCGCCACGCCGGCGAGCCGGGCCGCGATGATCGTCGCCAGCATGTCGAAGTCGATCGGCTTGGTGACGTAATCGTCGGCGCCCAATTGCCGGCCCTTGAGCTCGTTGTCGCGGTCGGTGAGCGCGGTCAGAAACACGAATGGCATGCGGGTAAAGCGCGGCGCCAGCGCCACCAGCCGCTCCAACAGCTCGAAGCCGGACATTGCCGGCATGCTGACGTCCGACAGCACCAGATCCGGCATGGTGCGCAGGATAGCCGAAAGTCCTTCGCGGCCGTCGTGGGCGAGGGTCACCTCGTAGCCGCGGTCGACCAACTCCTCGGCGATCAGCGCCGCCGTCTCGCGGTCATCTTCGATGCAGAGGATTTTCTTCGGCGCTTGCGACATTCTAAACCGCGATGGATGGTAGATATGGCGCTGCCGCGCCCGCATTAACGATTGCCGCGCGCAGTTTGGCCGGTCTGCCGGCCTCCTGTATAAGCGTATGATAAGGCGCCGTCGCGATGGCAAGCCGGCCCGGGCGTGCGTCCTTGCAGCGATGGACTTTTCATGCGGCAGCCGCGATCGATCCGCTTCCACTTGGCCGCGGTCTTCCTGTTGTTCTTCGCGCTGGTCGCCGCGCTCGGCGCGTTCAGCCTGTGGCGGCTGAGCAATTTCGACGCGCTGTCGGCAGAGGTGGCGCAGACGTGGCTGCCGACCACGCGGGCGCTCGGCGATCTCAACAATTACACCTCGGACTTCCGCGCCATCGAAGGCGGCAATCTGTTGGCGGCCAGTCCGACCGAGACCGCGGCGAGCGAGAACGAGATGGCCAAGCTTGACCGTATCATCGCCGAATCCGAGCGCGAGTTCGAGCGCATCCGGCATGGTGCCGCCGAAAACGATCTTTACGGACAATTCAAGCAGCGCTGGACTGACTACCGCGCCATCGTCAATCAGATGCTGGAATTGTCGCGCAGCGGCCGCAAGGCCGAGGCGATTGCAATCTATCGCAGCTCTTCGCGCACCGCTTACAATGCGGCAAGCGACACACTCGGCCAATTGACCGATCGCGCCGTTGCCGACGCGCAAGCGGCCAGCGACCGGCTCGGCGTCGCCTATCGGCAGGCGCTGTGGCTGATCGTGCTGGTCATGCTGGTCGCCGGCGTGCTGGTTGTCGCGACGCTCATCTACATCAGCCGCTCGATTTCGCAGCCGCTGCGCCGCCTCGCTGATCGCATGCGTCGGCTCGCAGCGAGCGACACCGCGGTCGAGATCGCCGGCACCGAACGCCGCGACGAGATCGGCGAGATGGCGCAGGCGACCGTGATCTTCCGCACCAACGCCATCGAGCTGATGCGCAGCCAGCGTACGCTCGCGCGCCAGGCCGCCATGCTCGAGGAGCAATTGGCGCAGGAGCAGCGGCTCGCGCTGTTGCAGCGCAATTTCGTCTCCATGGCGTCGCACGAATTCCGCACGCCGTTGACCGTGATCGACGGCCACGCCCGCCGGCTCGACAAGACCAAAGATGCCGTCCGCCCCACCGAGATCGGTGAACGGGCGGGAAAAATCCGCAGTGCCGTCCTGCGCATGACGCATCTGATCGACAACCTGCTCAATTCGTCGCGGCTGATTGACGGCAGCGCCGGGCTTTACTTCGAGCCGGCCGCGATCGATCTGGCGGCGCTGTTGCGCGAAGTCTGTCAGCTGCATCGCGAGATGGTGCCGAGCGCGCAGATCGTCGAACAGTTCGCCGGTACGCCGCTGCCGGTCACAGGCGACGCCAAATTGCTGTTCCAGGTCTTCAGCAATCTTCTCTCGAACGCGGTCAAATACTCGCCGCATGGCGGCCTCATCGAGATCGCTGCCGAAAGGACCGCAACCGAAGCCGTTGTGATGATCACCGACCACGGCATCGGTATTCCGGCTGCCGATATCGAGCGGCTGTTCGAGCGCTATCATCGCGGCAGCAACGTCTCCGGCATTGTCGGCACCGGTGTCGGTCTGCATTTCGTGAAGATGGTCGTCGACCGGCATGGCGGCCGCGTCGCGGTGGAGAGCCGGGAAGGCGAGGGCTCGCGTTTCACTATTCATCTGCCGATCAGCCATGCGTTCGCCGGCAAGGAAGTGCGCCCGCTCGAAACGCTGGCGGCGGAGCCACTGGCGGAACCATAGAAGGACGAGACCGCGATGGCGGCGATGATTGGCACTCGATTGCGTCGACGCGTGCGTCGATTTGCGGGCCTTGCCGGCCTCGCGGCGTTGACGATCGTTTTCGCCTTGGCTCTTGTCGGACCACGCCTGGTGCTGGCGGGGGGATTGAATTACACGCCGCTGATCGCCGCGGATTGGCAGCCTCCCGAGGCGTTGCCGCGCGCGTTCCGCAACCATTGCCATTTCGACGGCGCCGGCCGCTTCTACTGCTCGAACCATTGTGGCCTTGATTTTCAATTCTACTTCTGCACGCCGGTCTCGTTCGGCTGCTGCCGGCCAGGCTTCGGCTATTGCGATTGGAAAGGCCATTTGCGCTGCGCGCCGTGGTGATCTGCGTGGTGCGCGTGGACGCCTTGATGCGTCTCGTCTAGACTCCGTGGCGAACGCCAGGGAGTCGAAACAATGCTGCAAGACCATCATCATGATGCGCGCTTTCGCTGGCCGAACGATGCGCGGGTGGCGGTGACGCTGACTTTCGATTTCCAGGGCGGCGAGGACGTGCGGCCGCTCGACGACGGCACGCGCGATCACGAGGAATACACCCAGTGCGAATACGGGCCGCATACCGGCATCTGGCGCATCCTGCGCATCCTGCAGGAGGAGGGCGTGAAGGCGACGTTCCTCACCTGCGGCGCCATTGCCGAACGCTACTCTGAGGCGATCAAGGCGATCGGCGCGGCCGGCCATGAAATCGCCGGTCACGGTTATCATCACGAAGTGGCGCGCAACCTGACCCGCGACGAGGAGCGCGAAGTGATGCGCAAGACGGTCGACATGATCCGCGGCCGCACCGGGGCGCGCCCGCTCGGCTGGCGCTCCTGCACGCAGAGCCCGAACAGCCTCGAATTGCTGATCGAGCACGGCTTCATCTGGAACAGCAATTCGTTCTCGCACGACCTGCCGTTCCTCTGGCAAACCGATCGCGGCACGCTGGTCGAGCTGCCGCGGCAGCCGTTCGGCGACGGCCGGACCTATCAGCATCGCGCCAACGACGCCGGCAATCCGCACAATGCGCTGATCGTCTGGAAGGCGATGTTCGACGAATTCCACGAGGAGTCGAAGGCGGCGCCGGCGTACTGCCCGTTCCAGTTTCATCCGTATATTTCCGGCCGCCCCGGCCGAGCCAACGCGCTGCGCACCATCATCCGGCACATGCGCGGTGCCGGTGGCGTCTGGTTTGCCTCCGGCGGCGAGGTGGCGCGCTGGTGCCTCGACGAAATTTTCAAGGTCGGCCGCCCCGCTGCGATGCCGCGCCGCGCCGCCGCCTCGTAGCGCGTCTGCTCGCGCTAAACGCCGGGAGAACGCAGAATGGCCGATCCTCTCAGCATCAAGGTGAACGGCCGCGATTGGCCGGTGAGCGCCAGTCCCGACACGCCGCTGCTCTACGTCCTGACCAACGAGTTCGAGCTGCATGGCCCGCGGTTCGGCTGCGGTCTGGCGCAGTGCGGCTCGTGCTCGGTGCTCGCCGACGGCGTCGAGATCAGATCGTGCGTCACGCCGGTTGCCGCGGTCGCCAACAAGTCGATCACGACGCTCGAAGGGTTGCCGGCCTGGTACGCCGAACAAAAAGGCCTGTCGTCGCCGCCCACACTGCATCCGCTGCAGCAGGCCTTCATCGACGTGCAGGCCCTGCACTGCGGCTATTGCTACAACGGCATGACCATCAAGGGCGCCGAGCTTCTCGCCAACAATCCTAGTCCGAGCGAAGCCGACATCCGCAAGACCATGAACGGTCACCTCTGCCGCTGCGGCACCTATCCGCGGGTAATGAAGGCGATCCAGCTCGCCGCGCGCACGATCGCGGGAGGCACGCCATGAGCGCGCCTGCTGCGCAAGCGCTCGGCCAAGCCGGCTCACGGCTGAGCCGCCGCAAATTGTTGAAGGCGGGCGGCGCACTGATCGTCGGCTTCAGCTTTGCCGGGCAGGCGACGGCGGCGCCAGCTGCCGCAGCTGCGCGCGGCACGCTCGCCGGCCCGCCGGACCCCGAGCGCATCGACACCTGGCTTGCCATTCACGCCGACAACACCGCGACGCTTTATTTCGGCAAGTGCGAATTGGGCCAGGGCAACACCACCGGTCTCCTCCAGATCGCCGGCGAAGAGCTCGACCTCGCCATGAGCCAGATGGCGGCGGTGCGGCTCGACACCAACGTCACGCCCGACCAGCAGGCCACTAGCTCGAGCTCGTCGATCGAACGCGGCGGACCGCAAGTCCGCGCCGCCGCGGCGGAGGCGCGCCAGGCGCTGCTGTTGCGCGCATCGCAAAAACTTGGCGTACAGGTCGGCAGTCTCGTCGTCGCCAACGGCGTGGTCAGCATCGACGGCGAGCCGAACCGCTCCGTCACTTACGGCGAATTGACCGGCGGCAAGCCGTTCGCCATCAAATTCACCGGCACGGCGCCGCGCAAACCGCCGAGCCAGTACAAGCTCGTTGGCACGCGCGTGTCGCGCGTCGACATCCCCGACAAGGTCACCGCCAAATACGTGCACATGCAGCACGTCCGCGTCGCCGACATGCTGCACGGCCGCGTGGTGCGGCCGCGCGGCCAGCGCGCCTATGGCAGCGGCGCCAAGGTTAAGAGCCTCGATGAAAGCTCGATCGCACACATCCCCGGCACCCGCGTGGTGCGCCGCGGCGACTTCGTCGGCGTCGTCGCCGAGCGCGAATGGGACGCGATCCGCGCCGCCAGAGAGCTGAAGATCGCCTGGCAAGACCCGCCGCCGCTGCCCGACCAGTCGCATCTGCCGATCGTGTTGCGCGACGCGCAATCGACCGACACGGTCGTGGTCGATGTCGGCAATGTCGACGCGGGATTTGCCGGCGCGGCCCACGTCGCTTTCGCGCGCTATTTCTCGCCCTACCAGGCGCACGCGGTGTTCGGCCCGAACTGCGCGCTGGCCGACGTCAAAGCGGATAGCGCGCTCGTGCTGTCCTCGACGCAGGACGTGTACGCCTCGCGCAAGATGCTGGCGACGCTGTTGGGCATGCCAGCCGAGCGGGTGCGCGTGCAATACTACGAAGGCTCGGGCACTTACGGCCACAGCTGCTATGAGGACGCGCCGCAGGCGGCAGCGATCATGTCGCAGGCGGTCGGCCGTCCGGTGCGCGTGCAATTCATGCGCTGGGACGAGTTGGGCTGGGACAATTACGGCCCGGCGCAAGTCGCCGCCGTGCGCGCCGCCATCGATGGCGACGGCAACATCGTCGCCTATACCTATGACGGCTGGCAGCACGGCTGGCACAGCGACGAGACCTCGACCGAGCTCGCGCTGCAAAAGACGCCGCCCGAGCGCAGCGCCGGCTCGTTCTCCATCATCGTCAACCGCATGAGCACCGGCTCGATGTACCGCATTGCCAACCGGCGCGTGACGAGCCACGCCGTGCCGATGGCCGGACTGCTCAAGGGTTCGCCGTTGCGCTCGCCGCTCGACATGGCGCTGTCGTTCGCCTCGGAGCAGACCATCGACGAGCTCGCCTTCGCGGTGAAGATGGATCCGTTCGAGTTCCGCCGCAAAAACATGGGCGACACCCGCTGGCTCGGCGTGCTCGAGGCCGTCGCCAAGGCGGCCACCTGGGTCCCGGCGCCGGCGGCGTCGCGGCGCTCGCACGCCGAAGTCGTCACCGGCCGCGGCATCGCGGTCGGCACCCATCACGTGTCGTACGGCGCCGCCATCGCCGAGATCGAAGTCAACACGCGTTCCGGCACGATCGTCGCCAAGCGGCTTTACGGCGCGCTCGATTGCGGTCTCGCCGTCAATCCGGCGCTGGTCGAGAACCAGATCGTCGGCATGCTGGTGCAGGCGACGAGCCGCATGCTCAAGGAGGAGGTGACGTTCGACCACAACGGCGTCACCAGCCTCGACTGGGCGAGCTATCCGGTGCTGCGCTTTGCCGAACATCCCGACTGCACGCCCATCGTGGTGCAGCGGATCGACGAACCGTCGAGCGGCGCCGGCGAAGAAGTCATGGGCGCGGCGGGCGCGGCCATCGCCAACGCGTTCTTCGACGCGACCGGCGTGCGGCTCCGCCAATATCCGCTGACGCCCGAGCGCGTGCGCGCCGCGCTGGCGGGTCGCAGGACAGGCGATTGACGCGTGCGATTCCATTCTCGCCGTTCCTTGTGATCGTCACCGCCGGGCTTGACCCGGCGGTCCATGCTGACGAGACGAAAGCAAAGCGCGACGACGACTCTTGCGGAAGCGACAGCTCTGCATGGATTGCCGGGTCGGGGGCACCCCGCCGCGCAAGCGCGGCGGGGACCCCACGCCCGGCAATGACGAGGCACGAGCAATCTCATTCTCGCGGCGCGTTTTTTGTTGGCGCCCGAGCTATGCCAAGCCACTGCACGAAAGCTGCCCCAAAAAAATAAGGGGGGCGGAGCGCCGAGAGGCGCGTAGTCAACCTCCGCACCGGCGCTTCGGATGAGCACATCCGAACCCGCTAGCCAGTGCGGCGCGCGCCACGGATGTTTCGCGTTACCGCGGACATCCGCTTGCGGGCGCGCTCGCCTTTCGGCGCTCCGTCGCGGCACTCGCCAGGCTGTTACCTCTGGCTCAGCTTCGGGCTGCGCTTCCCGGTAATTTGGAGCAGCATGCGCTACGCCAAACCCCTTTATTAGCGAGCTCCTCGCGCACCGGCCGTAGTGCCGGAGAGGCAGGGTCCGAAGCCGCCCGGGTGCAGTCTGCGAAACCGCACGCAGGCACCGCGCTCGCTCCACCAATCGGTACGCCACCGGTTGACGCCCCTGATGAGCGAGCGGCGCCGGCTTCTAATCGCTGGCGCGCCTTTGTCAAGCACAGGCGACTGAGCTTTGATTCTGCGGCGCTTTTTGCTTCAGCGGATTTGGCCGCAGACCGTTTTCGCGCAATGATTCCTGCGATTCAACGAATCTTTGAGCAGAAACAATTGCTTGCCTGCGTTTTGATTCACTCTGGGCACCCGAAATTACGCGTCATGTGGCCCGGCTTGAGCGCTGGCGAAATCCGGGTAGCGGCGCCGGGCTTGTCCCGGGTTTCGTTTCGCTCAACCCGGGCTACGCGCTAATTCCGTCTTTAAGATCAATAGACCCAGGCGGTGCGCCGTCATTGCGAGGAGTGAAGCGACGAAGCACTGGATTTGCTTCGCGGAGCTTGTCATCGGGCCGGCCACTTCGGGCCGGACCCGTTGGCTCGCAATGACGAATTGAGAAGGCCTTTATCAACCATTGCCGGTGATGAGCAGGATCACGCCGATGATGGCGCGTGTGGCGCGCGCGATCGTTATGGAGATGACGTTGAGATCGAGATCGAACTGCGCGCCGAGGAGCGGCAGCACGATCAAGAGCCCGATCAGGATGACGAGGCCGTAAGGCTCGAGCCGCGCCAGCGGCGCCGCCAGCGGCTTGGGCAGCACGCCGACCAGGATGCGGCCGCCGTCGAGCGGCGGGATCGGCACGAGATTGAAAACGGCGAGCACGACATTGAGCACCAGCGCATTGCGTAAATTCTCGCCGACGAAGCGCACCACCAGATCGGGCGCGTAGGCGAGCAGGTGAAAGCCGAGCGCGGCGAGTGTCGCCAGGATCAGGTTCATGAACGGGCCCGCCGCCGCGACCAGGATCATGTCGCGGCGCGGATGGCGCAGCGCGCGGAAGTTCACCGGCACCGGCTTGGCATAGCCGAACAGGAACGGCGAGTGGGCCACCAGCAAGAGCGCCGGCAGTATGATGGTGCCGAACGGATCGATGTGCTTGAACGGATTGAGGCTGACGCGGCCGAGCCGCCAGGCGGTGTCGTCGCCGAGCCAATGGGCGACGATACCGTGCGCCGCCTCGTGGAACGTCACCGCGATCAGGACCGGCAACAGCCAGACCGAAATTTCGTAGCCGATCATACTGAATTGTGAAGTCATGGGCACGATGGCTTTAGCAGCCGGCCCGCCGTTCGGCCAGCGCGGCCGGTTTAGCGCGAAAGCTCATAGGCGCTTAAATAGAACCTGTTCCCGGATGCGGTGCAGCGCGAAGCGGTGCGCCGCTGATCCGGGATCGTCCCAAACTCTGCGGCCTGTGACGATCCCGGGTCTGCAGCGCACCACTCCGCTGCGCTCCGTGCTGCGCCGCGCCCGGGAAACGCAACTCCGCGGGGCTCAGTTCACCGCGCGCGGCGCCAGCGGCACCGCCGGCTCGCGCGTCGTGGCGCGGATGTCGTCTTCGAATTCGCGCAGCTCGGTGTCGTCGAGCGTCTCCTTGTCGAGCAGCATCTTGGCGCCGCGCTCCAACAGATCGCGGTGATCCTTGAGGATCGTCACGGTGCGGTCGAACGAGGCCTCCACGATGTGCTGCACCGCCTGGTCGATGGCGTGCGCGGTCTCGTCGCTGTAGCGGCGCTCCTGCCAGGCCTCCGGCGCCGGCGTGTTGATCAGGAACGGCGAGCGCGGGCTCTCGTACGACACCGGACCCAAGTCCTTGTCCATGCCGAAGCGCATGACCATGTCGCGCGCCATGTCGGTGACCTTGGCGAGGTCGTCGGCGGCGCCGGTCGAGAGGTGGCCGAACACGATCCACTCCGCGGCACGGCCGCCGAGCAGCACCGCCATCTTGTTGTCGAGCTCCTCGCGCGTCATCAGGAAGCGATCCTCGGTCGGCCGCTGGATGGTGTAGCCGAGCGCGCCGATGCCGCGCGGGATGATCGAGACCTTGTGCACGCGGTCGACGCCAGGCAGCGACATCGCGGTCAGCGTGTGGCCCATCTCGTGATAGGCGACGACCTCGCGCTCCTTGGCATTGAGCACGCGTTTGCGCTTCTCCAGCCCGGCGACGATGCGCTCCACGGCGCTGGTGAAATCGTTCATCGTGATCTGGTTGGCGCGGCTCCGTGTCGCGATCAGCGCCGCCTCGTTGATCAGATTGGCGAGGTCGGCGCCGGTAAAGCCGGGCGTCAGCGCGGCGATCTGCTCGGGATCGACGTCGGGGGCAAGCTGGTGTCCCTTGAGGTAGATTTTGATGATGTCGATGCGGCCGGCCTTGTCGGGGCGGTCGACCAGAACCTGGCGGTCGAAGCGGCCGGCGCGCAGCAGCGCCGGATCGAGAATCTCCGGCCGGTTGGTGGCGGCGATCAGGACGAGGCCGGTGCGCGAATCGAAGCCGTCGAGCTCGACCAGGAGCTGATTGAGCGTCTGCTCCTTCTCGTCGTGGCCGCCATACGGGAAGGCGCCGCGGGCGCGGCCCATGGCATCGAGCTCGTCGATGAAGATGATGGCGGGCGCCTTGGCGCGCGCCTGCTCGAACAGGTCGCGCACCCGCGCGGCGCCGACACCGACGAACATTTCGACGAATTCCGAACCGTTGATCGAGAAGAACGGCACGCCCGCTTCGCCGGCCACCGCGCGCGCCAACAGCGTCTTGCCGGTGCCGGGCGGCCCGACCAGCAGCACGCCCTTGGGCACCCGGGCGCCGAGCCTGCCGTATTGCTTGGGGTCTTTGAGGAACTGGACGATCTCCTCCAGCTCCTCTTTCGCTTCGTCGACACCGGCGACGTCGGCGAAAGTGGTCTTGGTGTCGGTCTCGACGTAGATTTTCGCCTTGCTGCGGCCGATCGACATCATGCCGCCAAGACCTTGCTTGCCTGCGACCCGGCGGAACCAAAATATCCAGATGCCAAAGAACAACAGCGTCGGCACCACCCACGACAATAACGTGCTCAGAAACGTGTTTTGCGGCTGGCCGGAAAATTGCACGTTGTAGTTCTGCAGCTGCTGTGCCAAGTCGGGCGGTACCCGCGTGGTGACGAAGTCCTTCTTGCCGTTCTCCGGTTGCTTATAGCTGCCTTCGATGGTGTCGCCGGAGACCTTGACCTGGGCGACCTTGCCGCCCTTGAGGTCGTCAAGGAACTGGCTGTACGGGACGACCTGGACTTGCTCGTTGTAGCTGAACAGCTGTTGCAGGACGATGATGCCGAAGATCGCCGCCAGGAAATACCAGACGTGCCAGAGGTTTTTCTTGTTCATCGGCGATCTCCTGCGGCAAACGTCAATGCGGGCGACGGCAGCCAAGTTCCTTCCTGCCGGGACTTTGCACCGGCTAGGATAGCACCGCACGGGGTGCGGCAAACCACGCCCGGAGGCGAGCATGGATTATTGCAAGAAATTTATGATCGAGCCCGGCGCCAAGGTGCGGCTCGGCAAAATCGACCCGGATTTTACAGGAAAGCGGATCTCGCGCCAGCAAGGGATCGATGCCACTGCGCGGCAGATCGAGCGCATCGCCCGCCTGCAATATCTGCTGTACGCCGATGCCAACCAGTCGCTGCTCGTCGTGCTGCAGGGGTTGGATGCAGCGGGCAAGGACGGGCTCATTAGTCACTTGTTCACCGGCGTCAATCCGCAGGGCGTTGTCGTCGCCCCTTTCAAAAAACCGACGGAGGTCGAAGCCGCCCACGATTTTCTCTGGCGCGTTCACCGGGCGGCCCCCGCCAAGGGGGAAATCGCGATTTACAATCGCTCGCATTACGAAGACGTCCTGGTCGTGCGCGTGCACAAATTCGTGCCGCGCGCGGTCTGGTCCAAGCGCTACGATCTCATCAACGATTTCGAGAAAACCTTGAGCGAAAACGGCACCCGCATTCTCAAGTTCTATTTGCACATCAGCGCGGAGGAGCAACTGCAACGTTTCAAAGCGCGGCTCGACGACCGGACCCGGCAGTGGAAGATCAGCGAGGCCGACTACACGGAGCGCGAATACTGGCCGCAATACATCGAAGCCTACGAGGACGCGCTGGAGCGGACCAGCACCAAGCGCGCGCCCTGGTACGTCATCCCGTCCAACAAAAAATGGTTTCGCAACCTCGCCGTGTCGCAGATCATCGCCGACACGATGGACGACATGGAACTGACGCTGCCGCGGCCGCGGGTCGATATCGCGGCGATCCGGCGCAAATATCACGCCGCCAAGCGCGAGCAGGACGGCAATGGCGCGAAGGCCGACAAGGCCGCCGCGATTGACAAGGCCGCCGCGAGCTGATCGCCGCGGCACAGCGATGCGTGGCAGGCATTGCCGGCTGATTGAGGCGGACGACGTTCCGCGTTAGCCTCCAAGTCATCCGGCGACACCGGTTCGAAAGGTCAGGCCATGCAGGAAGCCATCGCTCTAAGCAGCACGCGCGAGCTCTGGGTCAAGCCGCTGTCGCCGGCGTGCGGCGCCGAGATCGGCGGCATCGACCTGACGCGGCCGCTTGCCGCGCACGAGGTGCGCGCCATCAAGGACGCCTGGAACGAGCACATCGTCCTGGTGTTTCGCGGCCAAAAGCTGTCGCAGGACGACCAGCTGCGCTTTGCCTCCTATTTCGGCGATCTCGGCAGCCGCAAGAAAGCGCCGGAGCCGCTGCGCGCGCGCGCCGAAGGCGTCCAGCAGGACCACGAAAAAGTTCTGCTCGTCACCAACATCAAGGTCGACGGCCAGCCGATCGGCGCCTTCGGCGACGGCGAGTTCTGGTTTCACATCGATTCCGGCTACGCGCCGCGGCCCTACAAGTACACGTTCCTCTACGCGCTCGAACTGCCGTCGCGCGGCGGCAACACCAAGTTCTCCAACATGTACATGGCCTACGACGCCGTCCCGGCTGAGCTTAAGGCGAAGCTCAAAGGCAAGAAGGCGCTGCACATTCACGAGTACAATCGCGCCAAGCAGGCAAGTTCGACGGGCGACATCAGCGGCATTCCGCATCACGCGCACCCGGTCTTCGTCACGCATCCCGACACCGGCCGCAAGACGCTGTTCGTCGACCGGCTGATGACGACGCGCATCGAGGGTGTGAGCGAAGCGGACAGCGACGCCATTCTCGACCAGCTCTACGAGCTCGGCGAGCGCTCCGACTTCATCTACGAGCACGTCTGGCAGCTCGGCGATTTCGTGATGTGGGATAATCGTTGCACCATCCACGCCCGCACCGATTTTCCCAAAGAAGAGCGCCGCATGTTGCGCCGCTGCACGGTCGAAGGCGAGCCGCTGTACGAGTGAACGCATCGTCCACCTTTCCTTGCAGGGGAGAGTGAAGAGAGACAGGCAAATGCCTAATCCCAGACTTCCGGTGTTCGACAAATTCATCGCCGATCTGCGCGCCATCTGGGCCGCGGAAAGTGACGATGGCGCCCGCATGGCTCGGGCCAAGCCTTTGCTCGAGCGCGTGGTGATGGATCCGACGCTCAAGACGCATTCGGCTGGCTGGCCGTCTACCGAAGGCCGCAAGAACCTGTTGCTCTACGTCGATCCCGACTACCACTTCGTCATCAACGGCGTGGTCCGCGTGCCGGGCCGCATCGGCAGCATCCACGATCACGCCGATGCCTGGGTGCTGTACGGCGTGCTCGACGGCACCGAAAGTTTGGAACGCTTCGATCGCGTCGACGACGGCAGCCGGCCCGGCTATGCGGAAGTGAAGCTCAGTTCGGTCACGACCGGCTCGCAAGGCAAAGTGGATCTGGTGCCGCCGCGCGCCATTCATGCCGAGCAGGGCGGCCCGACCCGCTCGGTCGCGGTGATCGTGCGCAGCCAAAAGCTCGGCGAAGGCACCGTGCTGCAGCACCGCTACGACCGCGCCGCCAACACCGTGGTCGAGCAATACGGCCCGACGCAGATCCCTTACGAGCTGGCGTGACAGACTGCGCTAAGCGTTGTTTCTTTTCTGTCATCATCCGCGAAAGCGGATGATCCAGTAACCACCGGGACCACAGTGAGTACTGGATGCTCCGCTTTCGCGGAGCATGACAAGGTCCAGTTAATTGCTATCGCTTCAAATAACCTCTTCGGTCTTGTCGTCGGTCTCGCCGTAGCGCCGCATGGTGGCGGGTTTGGTGCCGGCGTAGAGCTTGTCGAGCCCGGGCGCGATCTTGGCGTTCTCGCGCTCGAACAGCGAATTGCCGGCCAGGTCGCTCTCAACCAAAAATGGGCCGAATTTTTCGACGTCGAGCACCCACACCGCCTGCGCCAAGCCCAGCTCTTCCAGCCAATAGACGCCGGCGACGCGCTTGATGCCGCGGCCGAGCAGCGCGCCGGTGCCGTAGCCGACCGTGGTCAGATAGACCGCGTTGTTGGGCACGAAGAACTCGCGATAGGTCGCCGACGTCATGCCGCCTTTGCCGATGATGACGTTGCAGCCGGATATTTTGAACCAGCCGTCGAGCCATTTGGCGAAGCGGAATGAGGCGGTGGCGGTGACGGCGCCGACCGTATAGCTGCCGTCCGGATTGACGCTGGCAGCCGGCGAGCAGTGAAAGTTCGCGGTGCCGAGCGCGTCCTTGCTGGCCGGCATGCCGGCGCCTTCCTCGATAGCGTGTTTGTAGACGCCCTCGCGGGCGGTGAAGAGCCGGCCGCTGAGATAGACGACGGAGCCAATCTCGAGCCGGCGCAAATCTTCGGTGCGAGCGGGAAGATCGAGGTGGACGGTTTTCAGATCGGACATTTTTTTCTCTTTGTCTCACACTGGCGGCGATCTGCTCCCTCTCCCCGGAGGGGAGAGGGTCGGGGTGAGGGGGTTCGGAAGTTCAGAAAAAATCTGCGGCGTCCGAACCCCCTCATCCTGTCCTTCTCCCCTACGGGGAGAAGGGACGCAGCGTCTATTCCGCGGCCTCGGCCGTTTGGCGGCCCCATTCGACGGTCTCGCGCCGCATGTAATCAGTGAACCACATCGGGTCGGTGCGGAACGCCGCCTTGCCGTCGGCGGCAATGCGTGCGCAGGCGCGGCGCGACGACAGACAGAACATGTGCACCGACATCGGCATGCCGCCGGTATGGCAATAGCCGACCTCGATATGGCAATCGATCACCATCGACGAGCCGACGAAGCCCATGGCGCCCATGCCGATCGAGTTGCCGAGCTCCTTGAATTCCTCCTCGAGTGCGGCGATGCGCGGATCGGGATTGCGTGAGCCGACCACGCGCAGGCACGACGCCTGCTTGCCGAGCACCATGGAAGTGTCCTTCGAGCCGCCGAGCCCGATGCCGACGATGGCGGGTTGGCAGGCGAGGCCGCGCTTGCCGAAGCCGATCAGGGTGTCGAGATAGAACCGCTTGATGCCGTCGATGCCATCGCCGGGAAACAGCATGCGGTAATCGGTGCCGAACAGGCCGCCCTTGTGGACGGTGGTGAGCTCGATCCAGTCGGCGTCAGGATGAAACGCGTATTCGATCTCCGGCGCGCCAATGCCGACATTGTTGTTATGGTCGGTGCGCCACAGCGGATGTACGCGGTTCGGCCGCAGCGGCACCGCCGTGGTGGCGCGCGCAGTGGCGCGGCGCAGCGCGGCTTCGAGCGCCACCGGGCCGCCGTCGATGCGCGCCTCGTTGCCGATCTTGACGTACCAGCGCGGCAGCCCGGTATCGCCGCACATGGCGCGGCGGTCTTCTTTCGCGGCCTCGTAATTCTCCAGCATCGCCTTGATGACGAAGGCCGACAGGTCGCCCTTTTCGGTGTCGGCGCATTGCCGCAAGCCGGCGAGATAATCCTCGGGGATTTCGATGGCGGCCTTGGCCATCAACTCTTCCGCGGTGCGCTGGATGGAGGAGATCGGAATCATACCGTGCGCCTCACGGTTGGCTGTCTCATCACCCGCGCAAGCGGGTGATCCAGTAAACACCGACGGTTCAGGCAGTGCGCTAAGGTTCGTGATTACTGGATGCTCCGCTTTCGCGGAGCATGACAGTTTAGGGTTTGCCGCGATTTTCATTGTTGGCCCGCTTGCTCATTCGGCCGCGAGTTGGTCGCGGATCAAGGTCTCGCCCGGCCGCACATGGGTGAATTGCACCGGCTGTTCGCCAATGGCGACGCCGCTTGGCGTCTGCCGCGCCACGGTGAAGGTCGAGGTCGCGAGATCGCCGGGCTCGGGAAAATCCGAGCGGTAATGCGCGCCGCGCGAGTTCTCGCGCTTTTGCGCGGCGAGCGCGATGACGCGGCTCACTTCGCACAGCGAACGCAGATTGAGCCAGTCTTGCCAAGTCAGATTGAAGCGGCGATCCGCATCGGCGATGCCGGTCGCGAGCAACTCGGCTTCGATGTCGTCGATCGCAGCAAGCCCGCGCGCAAGACCGGCGCGGTCGCGCACCACGCCCACATCGTCCCACATCGCGTCGAGCAGTCTTTCGCGCAACGCGTTGAGGTCGCCGGTTGTCTGTTTCTGCCTGAACGGATGCAGCGCGCGGGCCACTTCGGCGTCGAGCGCGTGGCGGTCGGGCGCCCGGTAGCCCGGCTGGTGCGCAGCGATCCAGCGCGGCATCGTATCGCCGGCGATGCCGCCGAACACCGTCGAATTGGCGACGCCATTGCCGCCGAGCCGATTTGCGCCGTGCATGCCGCTCGCGTCCTCGCCGGCGACAAACAGGCCGGGCCGTTCGGTCGCCGTATCCACCTCGCAGATCACACCGCCCATGAAATAATGTGCGGTCGGCACCACTTCCACCAGTCCGCCGGCGAGATCGAACCCGCAATCGCGGCAGCGGTCGACCATGCCCTTGAACTCCTTGGCGACCTGCGCCGGGCCGAGATGGCTCATCTTGATGTAGACGCCGCCGTTCTTGGTGGTGCGGCCGGCGCGCATTTCGGCGTCGATGGCGCGGCTGACCACGTCGCGGGTGGCGCGCTCCAGTTTTTGGTCATAATCGGCCATGAAGCGGTGCAGCGCGCCGTTGAGCAGGTGGCCGCCGGCCCCGCGTAACCCTTCTTCCAGCACGGTGCCGGTCATGCGCGTGTCCGGCCCGGCGAGGAGGCCGGTCGGATGGAATTGCACCATCTCCATGTCGCGCAGCGGCAGACCAAGGCGCAGCGCCATGGCGAGGCCGTCCATGCTCTTGTCGCCAGACGGCGTGTGATAGCGGTACATGGTCGGCCCGCCCCCGGTCGCCAGCAGCACCGCCTGCGCGGCGACGAAGCGGAATGCGCCTGAGCGCACGTCGAGCAACAGCGCGCCGGACAGCGTTCCGTCCGCCGCAGGCACCAGCGCGACGGCGCGGTGCTCTTCGAGCCGGCGGATTGTTGGGCGCGCCCAAACCTGCTCCATCAGCCGGTTGATGATCTCGATGCCGGTGAGGTCGCCCTTGTGCACGGTGCGGTCGAAGGTTTGGCCGGCGAACGCCTTGCCGTGCAAGGTGCCGTCGGGGTTGCGGTCGAAGAAGCAGCCGATCTCGTTTTCTAGCTCGCGCACCCGCTCGAGCGCGGTGTTGACGAGCGTCCAGGCCAGGCCCTGATGCGGCAGCCATTTGCCGCCCTCGATCGTGTCCATGAAATGGCGCTCGACCGAGTCGCCGGGATTGAGCGCCACGTTATAGCCGCCCTGCACCATGCGGGTGCAGCCGCATTTGCCGAGCAAACCTTTGGAGACGATGGTGATGTCGAGGTCGGGAGCGGCTTTAAGCGCATGCAGCGCCGCGAACAAGCCGGCGCCGCCGGTGCCGAGGATCAGAATGTCGGTGTTGTGCCGCTCGACCTGCATACAGTCCTCAAAACACCCGGACCAGAAAAACGAAAGCGACGATCGCCGATATGGTTGCCGCCAGCGTCGCCAGCTGCTTCTGGCCGTCGCGCCAGTCGAAGTTTTCGATCACCAGCACGCGCAGGCCGCCGAGCAGGTGCACGGTGAGCAGAAAGACCAGAAGAGCCTCGGCAAGCTTGACCAACGGCTGGTCGGTCCTGCGCAAGAAAGCATCGAGCTGCGCCGCGCGATGCAACGCCAGCGCCAGCACGAGAAAATGCAGCGGCAGGAAAATCGCCAACGCCAGGCCGGACAGCCGATGAATGAGCGCGGCGAGCCACAGCGTGCCGGTGCGATGCTTTAAGTGCGGCGCGATCGTCATAGCACCACCGCCGCGACGGCGCGCGCGCCGAGCGCGGCCAGCAGCAGCCCGAAGAAAAGCGCGAGTCGGCCGGCGTAGCGCTCGGGCAGCGGCGACCATTCGGCGAGCACATTGCGCACGCCGATCGCCGCATGGATCGAGACCGCGGCGACGAACAGCCCGTAATACGCCGCCCATGCAATACTGCCGCGGGTGCGGGACAGAATATCGGCGGCCGATAGTCCCTGCCGCGTGGCGTAGAAGATGACGGCGATGTGGATGGCGACCAGCGGCACCATCAAGGCCGCGGTGGCGCGCTGCCAGACGTAGAGCCGCACGTTCATGGTTTCAGCTCGCCTTTCAGATAGGCGGCCGCTGTGCGTCGCTTCAGCCCGGCGATCGAGGCGGTCGGGTTGAGCGCCAGCGGGCAGTGCTCCTGGCAGGATTGATGCGAGTGGCAGGCGTGGCAGCCGCCGGAGGCGGCGACCGCCCCGAGCCGCGCGGCATTGCCGGCGTCGCGCTCGTCGTTGACCAAGGTCCAGGCGCGGTTGAGTGCGGCGGGGCCGAGATAGTCGGTGTTCCAGCGCACCGTATCGCAGGCGGCGTAGCAGACGCCGCAATTGATGCATTCGATGGCCGCGTCGGCGGCGATCCGCGCCGGGCTGTCGGGCCGGATGCGCGGAATGTCGTCGGCCCGCGTGCGCGACGGCGCAAAGGCACCCTTGGCCTCGCGCCACTTGTCGAAGAACGGCGCCATGTCGGTGGCGAGGTCCTTGATCACCGGCAGGTTTTCCAGCGGCCCGATTTCGAGCCGGCCGCTGCTGCCGGCGACCTTGGCGACGTGGGTGCGGCAGGTCCAGCGCGGCCGCCCGTTCACCGTCATGGCGCAGGAGCCGCACATGCCGACCCGGCAGGCGAACCGGTACGACAAGGTCGGATCGATATGGCGCTGCACATAGGTGACGACGTCGAGCACGGTCTGGCTGTCGCGCCGCGGCACCCGATAGGTCTCGTAGCGGCCCTCCGCGCCGCCGCGCCACAGCGAAACCGACAGTTCATTAGACGTTTCCGGCATCTTTTCTCACGCGTCATGCGCGGGACGGGTAGGCCGCGACGCGAGCGTCGCGGGGACCTCGTTGACCCGCGCATCCATGCTGAGTTGCCACAAATGAGGCTTGCGGTTAAGTGTGCATATTCGCCACAGCAGCATGGATTGCCGGGTCAAGCCCGGCAATGACAGCCCAGGAGGCGTTGTATTCTGCCGCGCTTCCCCTACCTTGGAACCAGCGCGGGTGTAGCTCAATGGTAGAGCAGAAGCCTTCCAAGCTTATGACGAGGGTTCGATTCCCTTCACCCGCTCCACGCCCCTGCCGGCCGTTGGCTCATTAATCGTAATCGCGAAGGTGGCTGGCGTCCGTTCCGGTGCAGCATCGCGATATTTCCAGCTCGGATCTGCCACGCGTGTCCGCGAACGGCCGTTCAGCTTGCAATTATAGCACATAGTACTATAGTTTATAGCAAGGGAGGGGACCGTTGCGCGTCTTGAAAACCAAGCAATTCGCGCGCTTCGCCCGCCGCGAGCGGATTGCCGACGCGAGGCTGATCGAGGCGGTGCAGCGCGCCGAGCGAGGCCTAATCGATGCCGATTTAGGCGGCGGAGTCGTCAAGCAGCGCGTGGCGCGCCCCGGTCAGGGACGATCTGGTGGCTACCGCGTTTTGCTTGCCTATCGATGCAAAACGAGGGCCGTATTTTTGTTCGGGTTCGCCAAGAGCGAGCGAGACAACATCGAGGACGACGAGTTGGCAACGCTTCGCGACATCGCCAGAGGCTGGCTCGAAGCAGACGACGGGGCGTTGGCAGGCGCTATGGCAAATGGCGTGATATCGGAGGTGATGTATGAAGAAGACCCAAAGAACTAGCCGTCTCGCCAGAGAACTGATGGAGACGGCCGAGGGCATGCACAAGGTGGGGCTTTTGGACCGGGCCACTTATGACAAGATCACGATGCGGCATATCGGTGTGGTGGGCTTGCCCAAGGTCACCCCGGTGACGGCGGACCAAATTCGACGCATGCGCCAGCGCGCGCGAATGAGCCAAGCCGTGTTCGCCCGCCACTTGAACCTGACAGTCGGGTATATCTCGCAACTTGAGCGCGGCACCAAGCAGCCGACCGGCGCAGCGCTGGCGCTGCTCAACGTCATCAAGCGCAAGGGGATCGAGGCCATCCTCTAAGTCTGCGCGGATGTCGATTGCGGCGCTGAGCGGCGCGGCCCACGCGTTGATGCGTCGGCGGGCTGCTGCGAACGCATGCCGTTGGAAAAATGCAGGCTGACAACAAACGTACTTGGCTCGCCACGGCATTTTTGTGGGATGGAACTCGCCCGCGGTTTTCAGAGTTCTATTGCCGAATTTTGTCGATGCGATTGGAGGATTTCCCATGGTGCCGGCAATTTCGGCTTATTCATTGCTGGTCTGGTTTGTGTGGGGATTGTTCATGGCCTTGGGCTGGGTGCTCGGCACAGTCGTTATGGAGCGGCTGTTGGGTTTTCTCGGAAAGCGGCGCAACAGGCTCCACGACTTTCTTGGATCACTGCGGGACTCGCATTAAGTCAAGGCGAGCTACTTCCCCTGCACGTGCTCCAGAAAATGCAGCACGTCGGCGTTGAATTGCTGCGGGTCCTGCAGGAACGAGAAGTGGCTCACCTCGGGCTGGATCAATAGCCCGCTGCCCGGAATGGCGTCGGCCATGAATAGGGTGTTGTCGCGCTTGATCGCTTCGTCGTGGTCGGCGTCGACGATCCAGGTCGGCACCTTGATGGCGGCGAGATCGGCCGCGGTCCAATGCGGCTGACTGTCCCACATCTTGGTGATCTGCTTGAGAAAGGCGTCGTACTCCTTCGGCGTCGGCGACAGTTTTTCGTATTCAACGCGGGCGCGGGCGATGAAGGCGCTGAACACCGGATCGTGCTCGACGTCCTTCACCGCGCTCGGGTCCGAATTCGCGGCGAACGCGAATAGCTTCGTCAGCCGCTGCGGGTGATGCATGGCGATGTCGAGGCCGATGATGGCGCCGTCGCTCCAGCCGATCAAAGCCGCCTTGTCGATTTTCAGATAATCCATCAGCGCCACGACGTCGGACGCCATCAGGTCGTAGCCGTACGGCTTGTCGTCGCGCGACGAGCGGCCGTGGCCGCGGCTGTCCATGACGATGACGCGGTAATGCGGCGCCAGCGCCGGCACCAGCTTGCCCCAGTAATTCGCGTTGGCGAGGCCGCCGTGCAGCAAAATCACCGGCGCGCCGCGGCCGAACTCCGCGTACCAGATCTTGATGCCGTTGACCGGCGCATAGCCGCTCTTCGTCGCCTGCGGCAGGCTCGGCGTCGGCGGCAAGGTGAGCCATTGCGGCTCGGCGCGCGCGGCGGTGAACGCGAACAAAGAGATGATCAAGGCGAATGCGAGGCGTCGCATGGCACGGCCCCCGTAATTTGCGGCACGACATTATACCCTCTCGTGCAGCGGAGGGTGACCGTTACTTCGTCCCGTACGCTCTATCGCCGGCGTCGCCGAGGCCGGGCAGGATGAAGGCGTGCGCGTCGAGGCCGTCGTCGATCGCCGCGGTCCAGATCGGCACGTCGGGATGCAGGCCGCGCATGCGCTCGATGCCGGGCGGCGCGCAGATCAAGGTGACGAGGCGAAGGTCCTTGGCGCCGCGTTCCTTCAGTCGGTCGACCGCCGCGACCGCGGTGTTGCCGGTGGCAAGCACCGGCGCCACCACGATGACCAAGCGCTCGGCAATGTCGGCCGGCGCCTTGAAGAAATATTCCACCGCCGCAAAGGTTTCCGGCTCGCGATAGAGCCCGATATGGGCGACGCGCGCCGCCGGAACGAGATCGAGCATGCCCTCGGCGAAGGTGAGGCCGGAACGCAGGATCGGCGCGAACACCAGCTTCTTGCCGGCAAGACGCGGCGCCATCATGGTGGCGAGCGGTGTGCGCACCTCGACTTTGGTCAGCGGCAGATCGCGCGTGACCTCGTAGCACAACAGCATGCCGATTTCCTTGAGCAACTCGCGAAACGATTTGGTCGAGCGATCCTTCTCGCGAAGGAGCGTCAGCTTGTGCTGCACCAACGGGTGATCGACTATTTCGACGCCTTCCATGTTGGCTCTCCCGGGCACGGTTTTTGTTGCCGTCAGAACACCGTGCCGTCGCTCAAGACTTTGATCGGCGGGCTGCCGTCGGGGCGGCGCGCGAAGGCGAGCTCGCGTCCCGCCGCCCAGCTGCCGCCCTGCAGCACCTTGGCGAGCGGCAGCGCGGCCGCGTTCTTGTTGAGCTTGGCGCGCACCGCGAGCGCCAGCCGGTCGAGCAGCGCCACGGTGAGCGCGCGCCATTCGACGACCAGCGGCGCGTCGACCGCGTGGGCGCGCGCGGCGTCTTGCGGATCGCGCAGGACCAGCACGCCGGTGTCCACGAAAAGGCCGCCATTGCGGTATTCGGCAAGGCCGGTGAGGCCGTCGATCTCGGTGACCGTGAAACCGGCTTGCTGCAGCGGTTCGATCAGCGAGTAGGCGAGCCATTGCGACAGCTTGTGCAGCGGGACGAGGCCGTTCGTGGCATCGTCGGTGACCATTGCGGGATGCCGCCAGCAATCGCCGAGCGGCACGCCGCCGAGCGTCAGCCGCGACGGCCAGATCGGGCCGAATTGTTGCAACAGCTCGGCGAGGATCAGCGGCGCCGGGATGATTTTGTCTTCGGCTTTCGCGGCCAAATAATCGAAGAAGCCGCCGGGTCGCGGTGTGTCGTGCCGCGCGAAAACTTCCGGGCGCGCCTGAACAAGCCGGCCAAGGGCGCGGAGCAATTCAGCGCGACCGTCGAGGCCGAGAAGCGGGTTGTCGGCGTCGACCTGAAAATCTTCGCGCAGGGTTTCGGTACCGAGATTAGTCAATGCATCGGCGTCGGCGCGCAGCTGATCGGCCGCAGTGGAGGAAGGCGCCTTCGCAGAAAAGCCGCCGCTGGAAAACATCATTAGGCTTGCCAGCGCCAATCCTTCCGAGCGCGAGAATTCGCCACCGGTGATCGGATCGCGATAGCGCCAGCGCGGTCCGGCACCCGCATCGAGCAAGACGCTGACGATGGCGAGGTCGAAACAGGCGCGTGCGTGCGTCTGCGCATCGGGCAGTTCTTCAGCAATGACCTCGGTTCGGTCGAAGTCATAGGTCACGAAATGCCGCCAGCGCGAATGGAACGGCACGTCGAGCAAAGGATAATTTTTCTTTGTCGTGGCGACGACCAGATCGACGGCCTCGTCAAGACGTCGAAGATCGACGCGAAAATGCGGCAACTCGTCGTTTAGGCCGAGCGCCAGCATGCGCTTTGCGCGCGTGCGCACCGCCGCGGCGTTCAAAAGCGAAAGAGCGGCGGTTTGGTCATCGGTCATGAGAAAGTGCCGGAAAGGACCGGCGCTTAGTATTTATCGAGCGCCCGCCCGGCCGTGTCGGCGGCTTCGGCCGGCGCCGGCGGCTCGGGCGAGAAATAGCCGGCGGCCTTTTTGGCGGCCATTTCGACATGCGCATCGGCCGGGATCAATTCGTCGGGCAGCGCCACGCGCTCGACCACCGCGATGCCCTGGCCGACCAGCGCGTCGTATTTCATGTCGCTCATCGACACGAAGCGGTCGATGCGCCGCGCGCCGAGCCAATGCAGCGCGTCCGGCATCAATTGCTGGAAGCGCGCGTCCTGCACGCCGGCGACGCATTCGGTGCGCTCGAAATAGGCGCTCGCCACGTCGCCGCCTTGCTGGCGCTTGCGCGCGTTGTAGACCAGAAATTTGGTGACCTCGCCGAGCGCGCGGCCTTCCTTGCGGTTATAGACGATGATGCCGAGCCCGCCTTGTTGCGCGCCGCGGGCGGATTCCTCGATGCCGTGGATGAGGTACGGCCGGCAGGTGCAGATGTCGGAGCCGAACACGTCGGAGCCGTTACACTCGTCATGCACCCGGCAGGTGATCTTGGTCCCCGGATCGGCAAGCTTCTTCACGTCGCCCATCAGATAGATCGTGGTGCCGCCGATCGGCGGCAGGAACACGTGCATGTCCGGCCGCGTCACCAGCTCGGGGAACATGCCTGCGGTCTGCTCGAACAGGGTACGGCGCAGCACCGTCTCGGCGCAGCCGAAGCGCTGCGCGATGCCGGGCAGATACCAGACCGGATCGATGGCGATTTTGGTGACAGCGATGCTGCCGCCTCTGTGCACGACGTCGCCGTCGGCCGTGAGCCGGCCCGCCGCGATCGCGCTCTGCATCTCGTGCAGGTCGAGCCGCGCCTTGGTCACGGCGATTGTCGGGCGGATATCGGCGCCCTCGGCGATCTCGGCGCGAAAAACCTGGGCGGCGACATGGCCCCAGGGGTCGAGCGACACGATGCGGTCCGGCTCGCTCCACTGCGGGAACGGGCCGATGCTCACGGCCGGATCGGTGTTGGTCAGGTCCGGGCGGCGGATCGGGTCGAGCGCGCCGGCAGAAACAGCGAGCGCGCGATAAAGCGCATAAGAGCCGCCGTGGCTGCCGATGGCGTTGCGGTCGGCGGGCCGCGACACCGTGCCGATCACCGGGCCGCGCTCGCGCGCGCTCGCCGCACCCCAGCGGATCGGGAAGCGCGGCTTGCTGCCGGGCTCCGGATGCGACGTGATGCGGATGTGATCGGTCCGGTTCGAGCGGTTCATTGGCCAAATCCAAAAGGGCCGAATCCAAAAAGCCATCGGCCCGCCGCGAGCGGCGGGCCAGACGGTCGATATCAGCGCGACGTTAACGGGCACTGCCACCCGGGGGTGCCCACGTCGCTTATATAGCAAATGCCGCCTTCAGGCGCAAACAAGCCGCGTTTTTGTGCGCGATTTCAAAAGCTTATTGCTTGGTCCACTTGGTGCCGTCGGACCAGTCGATCGACTTGTCGGCGCGGATGATGCCGAGCGAGTTGAAGGTGCCGCCGGCGGCGATGGTAACGTCGCTGGTCAAGGTAGCGTCGGCCATGGCGCCGTTGGTGCCCTTGATCTGCAGCTTCCTGCCCGATTGCGTGATCGAGGCGGACGCGCCCGACCACAGGCAGGGGCTCGGATTGGGCTTGCACTGATAGCTGCCGCCGAGATCGGCGGGGGCGGGGGCGGCGCCCTGGGCGCCGGCGGGGCCGGCGAGCGCCAGCCCAAACAGCGCGGCCATCGCGGCTGCAGTCGCAAAAATCTTCGTCAGTTCTCCTTTGGCCATTGTCTTCTCCCGTGACCTGCAACGCGCCCCCGACGGGCCTCGCCGCGGCAACGCCGGGCGCTCCGCTAAGACCGGACGCCCGTGCTGGCCGCGCGCGGCCGGCATTTTATGAAGCGAAGATGCGGCGATGACAATGCGACGGCTGAACCGTCCGCTCGACTCTCAGGCGGCCGCGCGGCCGCCATTGCGTGCCGGGAGAGCAAGGGCTTGCGTTGTCTTGCGCCAAGAGGCATGTGGACGCCGCCTAGGAGTGTAGCTCAACTGGCTAGAGCACCGGTCTCCAAAACCGGGGGTTGGGGGTTCGAGTCCCTCCACTCCTGCCAGTGCCAGCGTGTCCGGCCCGGAGACATGGGTGACGGAACGTACCTAAGACATGGGTGACAATCTCGTGCCGAACGGATTGTCGATGGTCTGCAAGGACAGTAGCGGCCATTGCCGAGCTTCCGGCCTATGCCAACGCGAGCAGTGCGGCCCGCAGCGCCTGCGGCCGTGAAATATGTCTTTCCAGCTCGACATGAGTCTGCCGCCAGATAGGAAAAGCCTTCGCGAGCAGAGCGCGGCCGGCCGGCCTGATCGTGAGGAGCCGACTGCGGCGGTCCTTCTTATCGACGGCAATCGTCACCAGACCGCGGCGCGCCAGCGGTTTCAGCGCGGCGGTAAGGGTGGTGCGGTCCATCGCCAACAGTGCGGCCACACTGCCGATGCTGGGCGGCTGCGGCCGATTGAGTGACATCAACAGCGAAAACTGACCGTTCGTCAGCTCGAGCGGGCGGAATGCCTGGTCGAAGCGGCGTGCCAGGGCGCGCGCCGCGCGCTGCACGTGCAAACACAGGCACGCATCGCGCACCTCGAGCGTGCGCGGGTATGGCAGTCCAGTCTGCTTGGCAGCGCCGGTTGACATGGATTGAATAACGTTGATATCAACTCATTTGTCAAGGAAAAGCTGCCTTATTTGGGTGGATCGATCAATGCCTCCGGCTGCTTTCAAGGCATGATGAACAAGGCGGCGCGTGGTCCAGGAACCGGAGAACGGCGATGAACCAAGACGGGGTCACGATACTTGTCGGGACGACGAAGGGTGCGTTCTTGATATCCGGCGGCAGCGACAGGCAGGACTGGACGGTCAAGGGGCCGTTCTGCAATGGCTGGCCCATCAATCACATCATCGGCGACCCTGTCACGGGTTTGCTGTGGGCCGGCGGCGGCGGCGAATGGCAGGGCGCCGGCGTGTGGTGCTCGCAAGACGCGGGCGAGACTTGGCAAGTGGCCAAGCTCACAAAGGGTCTCATCGACGACTGGGCGGCCAAAGATCCGCAACTCGCCGCCATGATGAACTGGACCAACCAAAAGCTGCCGTTCACCGACCAGTTCGCGCAGATCTGGTCGCTGAGCTATGCCCACGGAACACTCTATGCTGGAGCCAAACCGGCAAGGCTGCTGGCGAGCCGGGACGGCGGCAAGAGTTGGGAGGAAGTAAAAGGGTTGCGCGATCATCCGTCCGCCGACAGCTGGAATCCCGGCGGCGCCGGATTGGTCTTGCATACGATCTTGTCCGATCCGGCGAACGCCGAGAAGCTCTGGGTGGGGATTTCGGCGGCCGGCGTGTTTGCGACGGAGGATGGCGGCAGAACCTGGGACCGTCGTAACCGACTATCAAACACGGAGCCCAGCACCGCACATGCCCATCCCGCGGCACCCCGCGATGGCGAAATCGGACATTGCGTCCACAACATGATGCGGGCAGCGGGGACTGCCGACTTGCTCTATCAGCAAAATCACCATGGCGTCTGGCGTTCGGCCGATGGCGGCCGCAGCTGGCACGACATCACGCGCGGTCTTCCGTCAACGTTCGGCTTCCCCATCTGCGTTCATCCGCGAGATGCGGAAACCATCTGGACCGTGCCATTGAACGGCGACATGGCGGGCCGTTTTCCGCCCGATGCCGCCGCAGCCGTATGGCGCTCGAGAGACGGCGGCGCGACCTGGCAGGCGATGCGCGATGGGCTGCCGCAGGACGCCTGCTACTTCACCGTTCTGCGCCAGGCCATGGGGCGTGACGAACGCGAGCCGGTGGGAGTGTACTTCGGGACCAATAGCGGCTCGGTCTTTGCCAGCATTGACGAGGGCGAGCGCTGGCAGGAAATCGCGCGGCATCTGCCGACCATCCTGAGCATCGAAGCGCTCGATCGTCGGTAGCTTCGTCCGCGTTGAAGAGCTCCGTTTCGAACAGGTTCAGAGCCGACGGCCAGCTCTAATCAATGTGGTTGCGAGAGAGCAATTCGCGGAAGTCCTCGAACCAACTTGGCCCCGCCGCCGCCGGGGACACCGGCGGGACCTTTTTGTTCGGCCGGCGATCCAACTCCGAGGCGTTGGGTGGCGCGGTGTCGCATCCGTTTGATCGGGACCGAGGCGGCCTGCGGCGAAGCCGGCCGACCGTATTGCGGATTCTGATCGCACAGCGCGGTTTGGCCCCTGATGGTGTCGAGGCATTCGGCAAAACTCGCGAACGTGCAGTCGGTGCGGCCGCCGTTGAAATACGCGCACCACTGACCGCTGTGCTGATCACCCTGGGTCCGCGCGCCAGCGCTGAGCACGTCCCCGATAAGGCAAATTCCGAGCGCGAGTGCGAGGGGTAGCTTGGGCAGGCTGCACTGTTCGGTGGGGGTGCGGCCCGGTGCTCCGAACCCGCTTTGCCCCTTCCGCATGGACGGAAATTCCGAACTCTCGCGCTGGACCATAAACCCGCCGTCAATCAGCGCTCTGTCGCCGAGCGGATAAGAGCATGAGACTTGCGCGCGATACTGGCGAAAATCTGAGACTTTCCAGGGGAGAAAACGTGACGCCACGCTGGCGCGGGCGGGTGCTTGCTTGCCTCGCACTTGCCTCAGTTGAGGCAGAATTTACCGCCCTTTGTTGTTCTTATTATCAAGCCGCGCGCCCATGAGCGCGGTACGTCTGCCGCACTTTGGCGTCGGCGCGCGCAGTGTAACTGCGCCGGCCGCCGACGCCCACCTGATTTAGATGCAAGACTTAAAAGCGCCAGGAGAAATCATTGCGAGAAATCATTGCCGGCTTGTGTGATCCGGCGTGTCATAGAAGATCTTAGCCTCGCCGCGGTCCGCCTCTTCGGCGGGGCTTTCTGTTGCCTAAAAGCCGCCGGTATTGGGTACCGTAAAGCCGCCGGTATTGGGCACCGTGACCCAAGTTGTGTCGACGCCGATGCTCCGCGCGAGGGGGTTGCGATTGCATGGCCTCTCGATTGCAGAGGCCGGCTTTACCCTTGATTGCCGCGATGCATTGCTCAAAGGTCTGAAATCCGCATCTTGAAGGCGCGCCGCTGAAATAGGCACACCACGGATCGTCTTGCGCCCAGGCGCCAATACTGAGCGTGCCCCGAACGAGGATCACGATTGTGAAGATCAAAATCCTCACACCCATGGCAGCTAAATAGGCGCTATCCCTTCTTCCTGCACGGACTTTCCGCTAACCGGGTGCCGTCGCTTCTGACCCATCGCTGCCAAGGAGCCGGCGCCGCTGCGAGCGGCGGGCTGGCATCGATCAAATCATCGTGCGCGCCAGGGCACGCCATGACCCGAATACAAAGTTCCGCATTAATTAGGCGCCTGGTTTGGAAATTCATCACGGAAGGATTGCCTCATGCCGCGCTGGACCAGAGCCATCATCGAAGGACTCGCGCTTGTCGTGGTCGTCACCGTCGCGAAGTCGGCCATCGCCGAGCCGTATTACGTTCCCTCCGGTTCGATGGAGCCGACCTTGCAAATCGGCGATGCATTGCTGGCGACCAAATATCCCTATGGTTATAGCTCCGCCTCGCTGCCGATATTCGTCACGTTGCCGGATACGCCGCGCCTTCTGGGCGCGCTGCCGCGGCGCGGCGACATCGTAGTGTTCCGGTGGCCCGGCGAACGCGGAAAAATCGGCGTCAAGCGCGTCATCGGTCTGCCCGGCGATCGCATCGCGATGGAGCATGGCCGCCTCACCATCAACCGCAAAGCCGTGGCGCTGAAAGCTGACGGCGTCGGCCGCGTTGAATTGGAAGACGGCATGCAGCAACCGATTGGCCGGTTCATCGAGACGCTGCCTGGCGGTCGCAGTCACGCTTCAAGCAGGGGACCGACGGCGCTTTCGATAATATGCGGGAGTTGATCGTGCCCCAGGACCGCCTGTTCGTCATGGGCGACAATCGCGACAATTCCGCTGATAGCCGTGTCCCGGTTGCGATGGGCGGCGTCGGGCTGCTGCCGGTGAGTGCGCTCGTGGGACGCGTTGATGCCTTGGTTGGATCATTGGATCCGGCGGTCGCCAATGAACCGATTTGGGATTGGCCGTCGGGACTGCGGCTGTCGCGGTTTTTCGCAGGCGTTCGTTAATCGCGACGGATTTGTTCCGCCGCGTTCTGTTTGCTTTTTGCGGCTTCCCCTTTTTCCTGGCAGGAACTTGGTTCGCGGTTCGCGACTGCGGAACAACGGCGGGCGCCCGCGGATTTCGCCGCTTAGCGCATGGAGGCACTGATGAAAAAACTTGCGTTAAGTATCGCCGCGGCGGCAGCGCTTCTCGCTGCGGCGGCAGCGCCAGCAATGGCTCAGTTCGCTGGACCGGGCGGCTGGGGACCGTCGTGGTGGGGCTATGGCTACAACGCCTGCGGCTACCCGAATGGTGGCGGCTATCCTTGTGGTGGTGGTTACTACAACTACGGCGGCGGCCCATACGCTGGCGCTGGTTACCTGGACTACTACGGTGGGCCATACGCTGGCGCTGGTTACCAAGACTACTACGGTGGCCCATATGCTGGCGCTGGCTACCAAGACTACTACGCCGGCCCATATCGCGGCGGCGGGTATTATGGTGAGCGTGGCACTGGAAGCACCGAAAGCATGGGAACCGGAAGCGCTGGACCTGCTGACAGCGGATACGGCGGCCGCTGAGACAGCGGATCAGAGGCCCCAAAAAGCGGGGCCGGGGCCTCTTTCCCTTTCGTGTCTCGCCATTGTCACCCTTTATTCCGAATTGCGGCTGACGCGCGGGGCGCGGTTGAAACGATTCAACGTTGCGGCGCGGATCGTGCGGCCAATGGCCGGCAAAGTTTGTGCGAAGAAATCGACAAACGAAGTAAGAGCGTGAAAGCGCCGTCGCCTTCGCCGGTCTAGTCCGCCAACGCCATTTGTTCCTTCCGTCGATACTGGCCCTACGGCGAGCCGTCGTGGCGCAGCGCCGCGCATCGGCTTTGCAATATAGGAGAGATGTGATGTTTCGCTTCTCTCGTGGCCTCGGCGCATTGAGTGCGGCTGGAATTCTCGCCTGCGGCTTTATTCTCGGCATCGCGTTTTTTTCGCTGGCAAACTCCGCCCCGACACTGTCGCTCTCCCAGTACATCGGCACGATATGCGCCAGCGTTTTGCGCTCGTCGCCAACGGCGGAAACGCCATTCATCTCGGAAAATGTCGACGCCATGAGAAAGATGATGATCGACATGGGCATCAGCCCGACCGGCGATGTCGATCGGGATTTCGTGGCGATGATGGTTCCCCATCATGCAGGCGCAATCGCCATGGCCATCGCCGTGTTGCGCCACGGCCATAACGAACAAATCAAACGGCTGGCGCAGGAGATCATCGTGACCCAGCAACAGGAGATCGCGGCGATGCGGCTGGCGGTTGGCGAGCCGCTGCCGCCATCTGCGCCGGCACCGGATCAGATCCCGCCTGCTGGACAAAACCAAACAACTTCGAGCTCGCTTACACACTAGGGAGTAGCGATATGAAACGCACTTCGTTTGTCGCTATTTTACTAGCCTCGACAGCTCTTATCGGCGGGCACCCTGCCTACGCAGGACAGGTGCCGTTCGCAGCTGTCGCCTCCGACATACCGGTCAGTCATAGCGACCGCGTTTACTCGGCGGAGCAGTACTCGAACACTGTCTCGGTTACCGATCCAGCCGACAACAGGCTCCTTGGCAGCATCCATCTCGGTACGTATCGCCGTCCAGTCTCAGTCCGCTTTTTACCGGCCAATTGCTGGTGCACGGCTTAGGCTTTTCGCCCGATCGCCGCACCGTCGACGTCGTCTCGATCGGCTCGAATTCCGTCGCGTTCATCGATACCGCGACCAACTCCGTCAAGCACGTCAGCTACGTCGGGCGCTCGCCGCACGAAGCGTTCTTTACGCCGGATGGCACCGAGGTCTGGGTGACGGTGCGCGGCGAAAACTATGTGCAGGTGCTCGACGGCACGACCTACGAGCCGAAGACGCGGATTGTCGTGCCGAACGGCCCAGGCATGACGATTTTCTCGCCGGATGGAAAGTACGGCTATGTCTGCTCGTCCTTTACGCCGGAGACCGTCGTCATAACTGTCGCCGATCACCAGATCGTCGGCAGAGTGCCGCAGGCGAGCCCGTTCTGCCCCAACATTGCCGCCACCCCGGACGGCTCCCAGGTATGGTTCACCTTGAAAGATGTCGGCAAGACCGAGGTCTTTAACGGGCAGCCGCCGTTCCAGGTGTTAAAGACGCTCGACACCGGTCCCATCACCAACCACGTCAACATCGTGCGCAACGCGAATGGCCAGTTCGCTTACGTCACAATCGGCGGACTGAACGAAGTCAAAGTATTTCGCACCGATAACTTCCAGCAGGTTGCAACCATTCCGGTGGGCCGGCTGCCCCATGGCATCTGGCCCTCCGGCGATGGCACGCGCGTCTATATCGTTCTCGAGAACCAAGACGGCGTCACTGGGATCGACACCCTGACCAATAAAGTGATCGCCACGAGCCCGATCGGCCAGACCCCGCAGGCCCTGGTCTACGTGCCGGGAGCCGTTCCCGCCACCGATACCGGCAATAACGCGATGAGCGTGATGGAGCGCAGCGCCGCCGCAAGCTTTGGACCAGGCACTCCGCCAAGCTCTGAAACCGGCGGACTGCAGCCGCTGGGCATAGCCGGGCAGTCGGTGCAGTTGTGGCTGGTGCCGGCGGGACAAGACACCAGCGAGGGTGGGGCAAAAGCCCCGACGAGCTTGACGCTGTTCGACCAGGGCTTGGTCCAGGTCCTGGAAGCGGCCGTGACCGGGCTCGAACCGAAAAAGCCGTATGTGCTGGCGCTGGCGACCGAGCCGTCGGGCGGTGGTGCGTTCGAGCCGCTGCAGAGCTTCATGACCAATCCGGCAGGTTCGGCGATCGTCAACTCGGTAGGGCCGATCCGTCAAGTGGTGCAGGGCTCGGACCAGATCCCGCGGCGCTATCTGGTCATCGCTCCCGGCACCGCCGCCGATCACGGCGCTGCTGTCCAAGTGCAGAAGCAGGCCGAGTGACGCGAGGAGGCCGCTTACTCCCGCGCCTTTGAGCCTGGCATTCAGAGCCTGGCATTCAGATAATGTATTTTCGGTGCCGAGAACGGCGCGCACGTCGGGCCGCGCGCTCGTTTTGACCCAAAGATTGCCCGATTTTCGGTATCTTTCTTTCGCCGTACGCATTTGACTCTGTACGGCGGAGATTCCGTGCCCGTGTTTGCTCTGCGGAAGATTGAGACGACCGGGCAACCGGGGACGAAGAGGGTGCGCCCATGAAGACGATTTTTGTAACAGCGGCCGTGCTGGCGCTGACCATTGCCAGTGTCCAGGCGCAGGACGCCGGAGGCATGGGCGGCGGCGGAGGCATGGGTGGCGGTGGCGGGCGGCATCACGGCCAACAGCAAAAGGACGCCAAGACTGCGCCGGCGAAGCCGAAGGTCGATGAAAAGGCCTACAATTCGGCGCTCAAAGGCCTGCCGGACAAGCCTTACGACGCCTGGCACGGCGTGCGCTGAGCTTGCCGCGATTTTCTTGCCGTCGAACGCAAGGCTAAGCGGTCCTCCGATTTAAATTCACGCTTGCACGAGCTTCACTGCAACCGCCGGTGTGGTAGCCTGTCGGGGCTGAATAAGCGGCGGCTTGGCGGGGTTCTATCGCCGGGGCCGCGATGCGTGCCGGGCAAAATCAAGGGAGCGTGCCAATGGCTCAGGGTGAAGCGAAGCTGATGTATCCGGGACTGTCCGGATTTTATGCGACGATGCTGCCGATCGCCGAAACGTTCGTGCGCATCGTGGTCGGCGCCATGTTCTTGATGCACGTTTCGGTCAAGTTCAAAATCGGCGCCGGCGCGGTTGCCGCCAACATCTTCGCCAAGAACGGCTTCGAACCGGCGCTGGCGTGGGCCTATGTGACCATGTTCATCGAGCTGGTCGGCGGCGTCTGCCTGATCATCGGCCTGTTCACGCGCTTTGTCGCCGCCGTGCTCGCCGTCGAGATGCTGATCGCGCTGTTGTTCGTGCATCTGGCGAAAGGCTACGCGGCCGGCGGCGGCGGTTACGAATACGTGCTGCTGATCGGGGCGGTGTGCTTCATGTTCGCCATCCGCGGCGGCGGACCCTATTCGGTCGACCGCTTGCTCGGCCGGACACTCTAGTCTTCAGCGCGTAGCCTACGTGCTACGTGCTGTGCGGGCTTCGGAGAGTTTTTAGTCCATCAAAGCGCGCAGCGCGAAGCTGGAAGCGCATCGCGCCAGCATTGCGCGCGCAATCCGGCAAGAGCAGTCGAGCGCACGTCGCGGATCGCGCGTTGCGCGATCCGGCGACCCGACCAAAGAACTAAAGAAGCCGCACACTTTTTTGTTTGTAACTCGGGCGTGCATAATCTAAGATAGTAGTCCCTTGCTGCTAATCTAAGATGGTCGTCGCCGTTCTTGCAATAAAGGCGCATCGCACGTTGATTCGATGAGGCTAACAAATGAGCGACATCGAGACTCGCCTGCTCCGCTATTTCGTGGCGGTCGCCGAGGAGCAGCATTTCGCCAACGCCGCCGAGCGGCTCCGCATCACGCCGCCGACGCTCACCCATCAGATCAAGAAGCTTGAAACCGAGCTGGGCGCGAGGCTGCTGCAGCGAGGCGGCAGGAAAGTCGTCGTCACCGATGCAGGCCAGCGCTTTCTCACCCGCGCGCGTGATATCTTGCGCGACGTCGAAGAGGCGACGGCGATCGCCCGGCAAGCTGGACGCGGCGAGCTGGGTCGTCTGCAGCTCGGCTTCATGCCCACGGTGTCCAATGCCGGCTTGCTGCGGAGCTGGGTCGGCCCGTTCCAACAAGCCCATCCGGCGATCGACATCGCCATGGACACGCTGTCGCCGATCGCCCAGATCGGCGGCATCATGCGCAAGGAGCTGGATGCCGGTTTCACGCGCCCGCCGCACAAATATCCGACGGGTGTCCGCGGCTTCGAAATCTATCGCCAGCCCATCGCGGTGGCGCTGCCGAGCGAGCATCCGCTCGCTCAGCACGACGCTATCAGCCCCGCGATGCTCGCGGGCGAGGCGTTCGTCGGCACCGTACCTGAGCTTGACCTGGGGTTTTTCGGCTACACCGAAGCCGTCGGCCACATCGGCAACTTCATACCGCGCGTGGTCACGCGGAAGGGCGATTTCACCGCGGTGCTGGCGTACGTCGCTCAAGACTACGGCATTGCGGTTGTGCCGGAGCTGCTCATGAAAACATCGAGCGTCCCCGATGTCGTCTTCCGCAGCATTGCGGCCGATCCGGCGCCGCAGACATCGATCGCTTTCGTCTACGGCAGCGACCCGTCGCCGTCGGCCAAGTTGCTGATCCGGCACATGCAGCGTCACGCGCTCCGCAATCACGGCAGCGGCGGCGCTCAGCCTACCACGGGGAGCGCGAGGCAAAAGGGTGTGCCGAAGCTCGTCTTTTCGCGCGCAGCGTCATGACTCTCGTTCGCCGCAAGGTGCTGTCGCTTTCGATCGGCGCCGCGGCATGGCCGCTCGTTACGCGGGCTGTAAGAGCGGATACGTTTTTTTCGCGGCCCGTCCATATAGTGGTGGGTTTCCCGGCCGGGGGCGTAGCGGATACTTCCGCGCGGCTGATCGCGCAGCCGCTGCAGCAAGGGCTGGGTCAATCGGTCGTCGTCGATAACCGGCCGGGCGCCGGTGGCAATGTCGGCGCCGAAGCCGTGGTCGAGGCGCGGCCCGACGGTGGCACGCTGATCCTGGCCGGCCCAAATAATGCGATCAATGCGACTCTCTACAAGAACTTGCCGTTTAATTTCATCCGCGACATCGCCATGGTGGCCGGCATCGTACAAGGCCCGCTGGTGATGGTGACTAATCCCGCGTTTGCGGCCAAAAACGTCGCGGAATTGATCAGCTATGCCAAGGCCAATCCCGGCAGGATCAACATGGCATCCGCCGGAAACGGTACGACCCCGCACCTGGCCGGCGAGCTGTTCCAGATGATGGCCGGCGTGTCGATTGTGCACGTGCCTTACCGCGGCGGGGGGGCGGGATTAGCTGATCTAGTGGCCGGCCGTGTGCAGCTTATGTTCGACAATGTGCTCACGGCGAAGGGCTTCATCCGCGACGGGCGGCTGCGGGCGCTCGCGGTCACGAGCTTGAACGAATCGCCGGTCCTGCCGGGAATTCCGCCGCTGGCCTCCGTCGTGCCCGGCTACGCGGTGACCGGGTGGTACGGCCTCGGCGCGCCCAAAGCGACGCCGGCAGGCACAATCGCGGCCCTCAACAAAGCGGCGAACGCGAGCCTCGCCGAGCCCACCATCGTCAATCGCATTCGCGAACTGGGCGCCGAGCCCATGATCATGAGCCCGCGCGAGCTTGACGCTTTCGTTGCCGCCGACACCGAGAAGTGGGCCAAGGCCGTCAAATTCTCCGGCGCGACGGTGGATTGATATCCAGAACCGGGCCGCCGCACTGGATTGCTTCGCGGAGCTTGTCATCGGGCCGGCCACTTCGGGCCGGACCCGTTGGCTCGCAATGACGAGCGAGTGGGGCGGATTACGCCTTTGGCTAAATCCGCCCTGGGCGCTTGAATTGCCGCCACGCCCGGATTGCCATTCGCCCTTGCTGGCGAGATTATTGCGCGGGCGCTCTGTGACCCTGGGCTGGTGCGGCTTGTGGGAGAAAAGCGATGGCCACGAATTTCGTCGTGAATGGCAGGCCGGCGACGACGGATGCGCCGCCGGATACGCCGCTGTTGTGGGTGATCCGCGAGGGCTTGAAACTCACCGGCACCAAGTTCGGCTGCGGCGCCGGTCTGTGCGGCGCCTGCATGGTCCATATCGACGGCAAGCGCGCGTTCTCGTGCCAGACCCAGGTTTCCGAGATCGGCGGCAAGTCGGTGACCACGATCGAGGGATTGTCGGCCGATTCCAGCCACCCGGTGCAGAAGGCGTGGCTCGCCGAACGCGTACCGCAATGCGGCTATTGCCAATCCGGCCAGATCATGAGCGCCGCCGATCTGCTCAAGCATAATCCGAAGCCGAGCCGCGACGAGATCGTCGAGCACATGAGCGCGAATATCTGCCGCTGCGGCACCTATCAGCGCATCGTGCGCGCGGTCGAGCGCGCGGCGCGGGAGGCGTGACATGAACGCTCCCATCGCGAAGTCGCAAACCGCCATTTCCCGCCGCCAAGTGATGATCGGCGCCGCCGGGTTGTCCTTCGCCGTCGCCTTGGGTGGCCGCGCCGACGCTGCGGCAATCGCAAATGAGCGCGCAGGGCGGGCACTGAGCCCCTGGGTCAGCATCGCGCCGGATGGAGTCATCACCATCATGGCGCCGGCGATCGAGATGGGGCAGGGATCGATGACATCGCTGCCGCTGATCTTCGCCGAAGAGCTCGACGCCGATTGGAGCAAGGTCGCCATCGTGCCGGCGCCGGTCGAGGAGAAAATCTACGGCAATCCCGGCTTCGGCGGCATGATGTATACGGCAGGCTCGAACGCGGTACGCAGCTACTACGATAACTTGCGGCTGTTCGGGGCGCAGGTGCGTCGCGTGCTGCTCGACAATGCGGCGAAAAAACTCGGCGTGCCGGCGGACGAATTGACCACCGGGCCGAGCGTCGTGGTGCATGCCAAATCCGGCCGCCAGCTGAGCTACGGCGAGATTGCGGCTTTCGCTGAACTGCCGGCGCAGGCGCCGCAGATCAAGCCGGAGGATTTGAAAAAGCCGGAGCGCTTCCGTCTGATCGCCAACGACGTGATGCGTGCCGAGCTGCCGCACAAGGTCAACGGCAGCGCGCAATATGCCATCGACGTTCAGGTGCCGGGGATGCTCTACGGCGCGGTGTTGCGCGCGCCGGTCGAAGGCGCGGCGCCGCAAGCGTTCGACGAAGCCAAGGCCGCGGCGATCAAAGGCGTGGTCAAAGTGGTGCAGCTGCCTTACGGCGTCGGCGTTGTCGCCGACACGCCGTGGGCGGCGTTCGCGGCCCGCCGCGAGATCGGCGAAAGCGTGCAATGGACCGATGCCGGCAAGGCGTGGGGATTTGACAGCGACAAGGGTCTCGAAGCATTTGCCGCCGCAGCCCGCGATCCGAACGCCAAAGCGACCGACTGGTTCAAGCTCGGCGACGCGCGCGCCGAATTGGCGAAAGCGGCATCGACGTACGAGGCCGAATATCGCTGCGATTACGCCTATCATGCCCAGATGGAGCCGCTGAACGCGGTCGCTGCGGTGTCGCCGGCGGGCGACCGCGCCGAGGTGTGGTGCGGCACCCAGAGCCAGACCATGGCGGTCGAGGCAACGGCGAAAGCGCTCGGCCTCGATCGCAGCAAGGTCAAACTCCATGACACGCTGCTCGGCGGCGGCTTTGGCCGGCGCGGGCCGCGCGACATGGATTTTTTGATCGACGCGGTGCTGCTGTCGAAAGCCGCCGGCAAGCCGGTGAAATCGATGTGGACGCGCGAGGACGACATCCACAACGGCCGCTTCCGGCCGCTGTCGGCGCATTATCTGCGGGCGGGCTTCGATGATGCAGGCAAGCTGCAAGCGTGGCAGCATCGCCTGGTCGGCGACCGCGTGACGCCGTTCTTCGATCCCGTGCGCTACGGCAAAGGCGGCAACAAGGACTTCATCCTGATGCTCGGCGCCGACGCCAAGGGCTACGCCATCGCACACCAGCTGGTGGAGCAGGTCTACGAGGATACCGGCGTGCGCACCGCGCCGCTGCGCGGCATCGGCTTCACCGCCAACAAGTTCGCGACCGAGGCCTTCATGGACGAGGTCGCCTATCAGCGCGGCGCCGATCCGGTGACCTACCGGCTTGACCTGTTAGCCAAGGCGCCGCGCGCGCATCGGGTATTGGAGCGGGCGGCGCAAATGGCGGATTGGGGCCGCAAGCGTGACGGCAGCGGCCTCGGCGCCGCCTACATCGACTACGCGGACACGCAGGTGGCCGCCGTGGTGGAAGTTTCCGTCGATCGGCGCACCGGCAAGATCAAGTTCCATAACGTCTGGTGCGCAATCGACTGCGGTCGCGCGGTGCAGCCGGACAACGTCATAGCGCAGACCGAGAGCAGCATCGTGTACGGCATCGGCCTTGCGCTGACCGAGCGGATCAGCATCAAGAACGGCGCGGTCGAGCAGTCGAATTTTTACGACTACATCGTGTCGCGCAACCGCGACGCCCCGCCAATGCATGTCGCCGTGATCCAGGACGTCCAGACCGACAATCGCCCGACCGGCGTCGGCCAGATGGCGACGCCGCTGATCACGCCTGCGGTATCGAACGCGATGATGGCGCTCACCGGCGTGCGGCTCCGGCACGCGCCGTTCACCGCGGACCGGGTCAAAACGGCGCTTGGCTGAGCGACGCGAGCCGCGTCGGTTTGCGGCTGCTCCTCGCCAAGCGCTCCATCCATTCAGCCAGCGAACGGATCGATGATCTGCACGCCGGCTTTCTCGAAGTCGGCGCGGTTGCGCGTAACCACGGCCAAGTTATGGACGAGCGCGGTGGCAGCAATCAGGCTGTCTTTGATCGGCATGGAGCGGCCGGCGCCGCGAAGCTCCGCGAGGAGTTGCGCCCATCGTAGGCCAGTTTCGCCTTCCCAGGCTATGCAGTGCAGGTGCCCAACAATCGCGTCGAACCAGTGCTCGAGGTCAGACCGTTTTTTTCCTCGGCGCAGCAGGAGAATGCCGAAGCGCAACTCACCGAGAATAATCGGATCGACAGCGATATCGCGCTCATTGACCCGTAGCCACTCGACCACCCGCGAATTCGGCGACGGCTTGGTCGGTTCGCTCAGCACATTGGCGTCGACCAGAAATCTCACAGCACGTCCGTGGACTCCGATTCGATCGGAACGAAGAAACCCTTGTGCGGGCAGGCCAAAAGCCGATCGACCAGACCCTCATTGGGCGGCGGCGAACGGCGCTTGATGCGGTAGTCGCCGCGATCGAGGCGCTCGAAATCGAACTGTTGGCCGGCTTCTATGCGGTCCTGTTTTCGGATCTCGGCCGGTAAGACGATCTGGCCTTTGGATGACACCGTGGTTTTCATGGGCGTGAATCAAACCCTGTTGGCTTTCGACTTCGTCCAGAAACGCTCGCGGCAAAAATAGGCCTTGGTAAGATAACGTCTTACCTGGCTGAAATCAACCATGTCTGAGTTCATCCCGGCCCCGGCGCCACAACTGTGTGAACGTCTGCTTTCGCGCGACCGCGCTCGACCCCTCGTGTCCCTTGACGCTTCTCCCGCCCGGCAGTAGATAGCGGCCATCGTCAGCGGCCCGGCGACGGATTTCCGCGACGAACATATTCCCCAAGCAGGATCCGCCTGTCGGTCTCATCCTTAAAGGTTGGGCTGGGGATACCTATTTGGCCGTAACCATGCCGAAAATCAGTCCGTTCAAGTTCCTGCAGGAAGTGCGCGCCGAGGCGGAGAAGGTCACCTGGCCGACCCGCAAGGAGACCACCGTGACCACCATCATGGTCTTCGTCATGGTGGCGATCGCGTCGGTGTTCTTTCTTCTGGCCGATCAGGTGATGCGCATTGCGGTGAGCTTCGTGCTCGGCATCGGCTCGTGAGCGGTTCAACAGAGAGAGCGTCGCGTTTTGCAAAACTCAATGATCGGGACAGCTTCCGGACACCACGCCATGACAGCCCGTTGGTACGCGGTCCACGCCTACTCGAATTTCGAGAACAAGGTGGCGGATTCGATCAAGGAACAGGCCAAGCAGCGCGGCCTCGCCGACCTGTTCGAGGAAATTCTGGTGCCCAAGGAAAAGGTCGTCGAGGTGCGCCGCGGCCGCAAAGTTCCGGCCGAGCGCAAATTCTTCCCGGGCTACGTGCTCGTGAAAATGGAAATGACCGACGAAGCCTATCACCTGATCAAAAATACCCCGAAGGTCACCGGTTTTCTCGGCTCCGACAACAAGCCGATGCCGCTGTCGGAGGTGGAGGTGCAGCGCATCCTGCATCAGGTCCAGGAGGGCATCGAGCGGCCGAAGCCGTCGGTGTCGTTCGAGGTCGGCGAGCAGGTGCGGGTGTCCGACGGGCCGTTCGCCTCGTTCAACGGCACGGTCGAGGAGGTCGACGAGGGCCGCTCGCGGCTCAAGGTGGCGGTGTCGATCTTCGGCCGCGCCACGCCGGTGGAGCTGGAATTCGGGCAGGTCGATAAGCTTTAGAGCTCGTCATTGCCGGGTCCAGCCCAGGCATGACGAGTAAAAGTGACGAGTGGAAGTGAAGCCGTGGGAGGCAAGCGCGGTCGCCAGCCGTTGCTAGCCGCACCACTGAAGAGGAGTAGAGAATGGCAAAAAAGATCACCGGATACGTCAAACTGCAGGTGCCGGCCGGCGCCGCCAATCCGTCGCCGCCGATCGGGCCGGCGCTCGGTCAGCGCGGGCTCAACATCATGGAGTTCTGCAAGGCGTTCAACGCGCAGACCCAGAAGCTGGAGAAGGGCGCGCCGATCCCGGTCACCATCACGGTCTATGCCGACCGCTCGTTCAGCTTCGAGATGCGAAGCCCGCCGGTGTCGCACTTCCTCAAGAAGGCGGCCAAGCTCGAAAGCGGCTCGAAGACCCCGGGCCGCGACGTCGCCGGCTCGGTCACCAAGGCGCAGGTGCGCGAGATCGCCGAGCAGAAGATGAAGGATTTGAACTGCGACACGGTCGAGGCGGCGATGCGCATGGTCGAAGGTTCGGCGCGGTCGATGGGGCTGGAGGTGAGGGCATGAGCTCGCTTGGCAAACGCACGCGCGCGGCCCGCGAGGGCGTCGATCGCGAAAAGCTTTATCCGCTGCCCGAAGCGGTCAAGCTGGTCAAAGACCGCGCCAAGGCCAAATTCGACGAGACCGTCGAGATCGCGATGAATCTCGGCGTCGATCCGCGCCACGCCGACCAGATGGTGCGCGGCGTTGTGAGCTTGCCGAACGGCACCGGCCGTTCGGTCCGCGTTGCGGTGTTTGCGCGCGGTGCCAAGGCCGACGAGGCCAAGGCCGCCGGCGCCGACGTGGTCGGGGCGGAGGATTTGGTCGAGAAGGTGCAGGGCGGCACCATCGATTTCGACCGCGTCGTCGCCACGCCCGACCTAATGCCGCTGGTCGGCCGCCTCGGCAAGGTTTTGGGCCCGCGCGGGCTGATGCCGAATCCGAAGGTCGGCACCGTGACCATGGACGTGACCAACGCCGTGAAGGGCGCCAAGGGCGGCTCGGTCGAGTTCCGGGTCGAGAAAGCCGGCATCGTGCAGGCCGGCGTCGGCAAGGCGTCGTTCTCGGCGGAAAAACTGGTCGAGAACATCATGGCGTTTGCCGATGCGGTGCAGAAAGCACGCCCGGCCGGCGCCAAGGGCCACTTCATCAATCGCGTGGCGATCTCCTCGACGATGGGCCCGGGCGTCAAGATCGAGCCGGGCAGCCTGTTCCCGAACGCGCAGCTGCCGCACTGAGCGGCGTCAAGCCGGCGCAAAACGGCGGCTCGGCGTGGAACCATATTGCCCCCCGAAATTTGTCGAATACCGGTCTTTTCGGGGAGATGGCTTTGCAAAAGCTCTTTTTGCTCGGCGCGATTGCGCTTGCCGCGGCGTGCCCGGTGACGGCGCAAGCCAGTACTTGGCGAATTACTTGCGCAACAGTTCGAGCCTTCGTCGCGGCGGTAGGCCCGGCTCAGGCACGGGCGGCGGCTCTGGCCCATGGCATGACCCCGTCGCAGGAGCGTCGTGCAAGACACTGCCTCGAGGAGGGCAGCTGAGCCGAGCGCGCGTTCTCACGCTGCGGCGCGCTTGCCCCACAGCGTCTCAGTCGCGATGCGCGCGCCTTCGACCAGTGATTTCAGCTTCGCCCACATGATCGAGGGGTGAACGCGGCGCGCGAATGGGCTTTGCGCAAAGCCGCAATCGGTGCCGCCGATCACGTTCTCGCGGCCGACGATTTTGGCGAGCCGCACGATGCGTTCGGCGACGAGTTCGGGATGCTCGACGATGTTGGTGGCGTGGCTGATGACGCCGGGGATCAAGACTTTGCCGGGCGCGAGCTTCACCGTTTCCCAGACCCGCCACTCGTGCGCATGACGCGGATTGGCGGCCTCGAACGAGTAATGGCCGACCCGGACTTTTAGAACGAGGTCGATGATCTCCTTGAGCGGCACGTCGAAGGCGTGCGGGCCGTTCCAGCTGCCCCAGCAGATGTGATAGCGCGAGCGCTCCTCCGGGATGCCGGCGAGCGCGCGGTTGAGGGCATCGATGCGCAGTTTGGCCCAGCGCCGGTACGCGGCCTTGCTCATCGGCGGCACCATGCGCTCGTACATGTAGGGCAGGAAGGCGTCGTCGATCTGCACATAAAGACCGGCATCGACGATCGCCTGATATTCTTGATGCAGCGCGTCAGCGAGCGCGGCGAAATAGCTGTCTTCGTCCCGGTAATATTCGAGCTTGGCGCCAGGGAGCGCGCTCGCCGGCGCCACAACCGGCAGAAAGCCGGCGAGCGTCGGGTGGCGCTCCTTCGCGGTGTCGAGGCCGGTTTTTAGATTACTGATGTCGCGGAGCACCTGCTGCTTCGCGTATTGCAGCGGGCCGTTGACAACGACGCGGTTGCCGAGCCGCTTGGCGAGCCCGGAGGCGGCGTCGTACTCGGCGTAGAATTCGGGAAACGCCTGATGGTCGCGGCCGCCGCCCATCGAGCTCATCGGGTCGGCCATTTCCTCCGCCGTGGCGGGGCGAACCGCGATCCCCGACAGCCGCTTGAAAATGTAGAAGGCCCAGTTCAGCCCCTTCGCGAACTCACCGTCGCTGACGATGTCGATGCCCACCTCGGCCTGCTGGCGCACCACCTCGGCCACCGATTCGGTGAGGCAGGCTTCGAAAGCCGTTTCGTCGAAAGCCTTGCCGTCTTCGATCAGACGCCAGAACTCGATCAGCTTGGGCGGGCGGATCAGGCTGCCGACATGGGTGGTGAGGATGCGATCGGTGTTGTGCGGCATGGCTGGCGCCTCCCTGCTGGCTTTCCGATCGTAAGGCGCAAAATATTTGCGGCAAAGTGCGGGGAAGGCTTGGCAAGTCCGACGCCGCGGGCTAAATAGCGGGCCTAGGGCGTGCCGGCCCGTTTTGTCGGCGCGCCTTTGTGCGCTTCTCGAAAACCCCGAAAGTGAGTCCCTCTCTTAAGGCCTATCCTGTGCGGATTTGCTAAGAGACGGAGAAGCTTAGTGGCGTTCGTCAAAGTGCGTAAGGTCAGGCGGTAAGTCCGGCTGGCCGGTCCTGTCCGAGACTGCAGGTGTCGCCAAAAGCGGCTTAAGTCGCAAGAGCCTGCACAGACGGGTGAAGACTAAAGGGCGAAGGCCCTTCGGTTCTAACCTCGACGGCCCGGAATTGCCCGAACAGGCATTTTCGGGGGGCAGGGTTTGAAAATCCAAGCCGGCGGCCCTTCGCGGAACGGGCCGCCAACCGGAGAGAACTCTTGGATCGCGCGACAAAATCCCAGCTCGTCGCCAGCCTGGGGCAGACCTTCAAGGCCACCCGGGTGGTCGTTGTCGCCCATTATTCGGGCCTTACCGTCGCCCAGATGCAGACGCTGCGCCGGCAGATGAAGCAGGCGGGCGCCAGCGTGAAGGTGGCGAAGAACAGGCTCGCCAAGATCGCTCTCGAAGGCAGTGACGTCGCCTCGATCGCCTCGCTTCTGAAGGGGCCGACCCTGATCGCCTTCTCCGGCGATCCGGTCGCGGCGCCGAAAGTCGCGGTCGATTTCGCCAAGGCCAACGAGCGTTTCGTGATCCTTGGCGGAGCGATGGGCAAGACCGCGCTCGATGCGAACGGGGTCAAGGCGCTCGCCGCACTGCCCTCGCTCGACGAGCTGCGGGCCAAGCTCATCGGCCTCGTCCAGGCGCCGGCGACCAAGATCGCTCAGGTAGTTACGGCCCCCGCCGCCAAGGTTGCGCGCGTGGTCCAGGCCTACGCCAGCAAGAGCGAGGACGCAGCCGCTGCGGCCTAACGGGTTCCGCATTCGCAAAGGTTAGAACCGAAGGACTTAAAATCATGGCTGATCTGCAGAAAATCGTCGACGACCTTTCGAGCCTCACGGTGTTGGAGGCAGCCGAACTGGCGAAGCTCCTCGAGGACAAGTGGGGCGTTTCGGCCGCCGCCGCGGTCGCCGTCGCGGCCGCTCCCGCAGGTGGCGCGGCTGCCCCAGCGGCCGAGGAAAAGACCGAGTTTACCGTGGTCTTGGCGGCAGCCGGCGAGAAGAAGATCGAGGTCATTAAAGAGGTGCGCGCCATCACCGGCCTTGGGCTCAAGGAAGCCAAGGACTTGGTCGAGGGCGCTCCGAAGCCGGTCAAGGAAGGCGTCAACAAGGACGAGGCCGCCAAGATCAAGGCTACCCTCGAAAAGGCCGGCGCCAAGGTTGAGTTGAAGTAGGCGAGTACCTATTTCTAGGAAACCCGGGCGAGCGCAGCGAAAACCCCGGAGTTCCAAGAGTACCGAGACGATGTCGCGGGCGGTCTGAATCCGGCCGCGACAGGACTTGAGAGGCACGGCGGTCCGACGCCTGTCCCGATGGTCGCGATGGATTGCGGCCTTCTGGAGAGTCGTCTTGATCGCCACGAAATCCCGGACCGCGGCGGTCTGGGCGCGGTGGCTCGGGCCTAAAACGGGCTCGGCGTCGCGTTTCGATTGAGCGAGAGGGCATGATGGCGCAGACGTTTATCGGTCGGAAGCGCGTACGGAAGTTTTTCGGAAAAATCGAGGAAGTCGCGGAGATGCCGAACCTCATTGAGGTTCAGAAGGCGTCCTACGACCAATTCCTCCTGGTGAAGGAGCCGCAAGGCGGCCGGCCCAACGAGGGCCTGCAGGCCGTGTTCAAGTCGGTGTTCCCGATCTCCGACTTCTCCTCTACCTCGATGCTCGAATTCGTCAAATACGAATTCGAAGCGCCGAAATACGACGTCGACGAGTGCCGCCAGCGCGGCATGACTTACGCTGCGCCGCTCAAGGTGACGCTGCGCCTGATCGTGTTCGATATCGACGAGGAGACCGGCGCCAAATCGGTCAAGGACATCAAGGAGCAGGATGTCTACATGGGCGACATCCCGCTCATGACCAACAACGGCACCTTCATCGTCAACGGCACCGAGCGGGTCATCGTCTCCCAGATGCATCGCTCGCCCGGCGTGTTCTTCGATCACGACAAGGGCAAGACCCATTCGTCGGGCAAGCTGCTGTTCGCCGCCCGCATCATCCCGTACCGCGGCTCCTGGCTCGACATCGAGTTCGACGCCAAGGACATCGTCTATGCGCGCATCGACCGGCGCCGCAAGATTCCGGTCACGTCGCTGCTCTACGCGCTCGGCATGGACGGCGAGGAGATCCTCAACACCTTCTTCAAGCAGGTGCTGTACAAGCGCACCAAGGACGGCTGGCGCGTGCCGTTCGACGCCAACCGGCTGCGCGGCTACAAGGCCGTCAACGATCTGGTCGACGCCGATAGCGGCAAGGTCGTGCTCGAGGCTGGCAAGAAACTTACCGTGCGTCAGGCGCGCCAGCTCGCCGAGAAGGGGCTTAAGGCGCTCCGCCTCACCGACGAGGAACTGCTCGGCCATTACCTCGCCGAGGATCTGGTCAACCCGAAGACCGGCGAGATCTACGCCGAGGCCGGCGAGGAGATCACCGAAAAGAACCTGAAACTCCTCAACGAGCAGGGTTACAAGGAGCTGCCGCTCCTCGACATCGACCACGTCAATGTCGGCGCCTACATCCGCAACACGCTCGCCGTCGACAAGAACATGACGCGCGAGGACGCGCTGTTCGACATCTACCGCGTCATGCGGCCGGGCGAGCCGCCGACCATCGATACTGCCCAGTCGATGTTCCAGTCGCTTTTCTTCGATCCGGAACGCTACGACCTCTCCGCGGTCGGTCGCGTCAAGATGAACATGCGGCTCGACCTCGATGCACCCGACACCATGCGCATCCTGCGCAAGGAAGACATTATCTCGGTGATCCGCACCTTGGTCGATCTGCGCGACGGCAAGGGCGAGATCGACGACATCGACCATCTCGGCAACCGCCGGGTGCGCTCGGTCGGCGAGCTGATGGAGAATCAGTATCGCATCGGCCTGTTGCGCATGGAGCGCGCCATCAAGGAGCGCATGTCGTCGGTCGACATCGACACCGTGATGCCGCAGGACTTGATCAACGCCAAGCCGGCGGCGGCGGCGGTGCGCGAGTTCTTCGGCTCGTCGCAGCTCTCCCAGTTCATGGACCAGACTAACCCGCTGTCGGAGATCACCCACAAGCGGCGGCTTTCCGCGCTCGGTCCGGGCGGGCTCACGCGCGAGCGTGCCGGTTTCGAGGTGCGCGACGTGCACCCCACCCATTACGGCCGCATCTGCCCGATCGAGACGCCGGAGGGTCCGAACATCGGCCTGATCAACTCGCTCGCCACCTACGCGCGGGTGAACAAATACGGCTTCGTCGAGACGCCGTACCGCAAGGTCAAGGACGGCCGCGTCACCGACGAGGTGATCTACCTCTCGGCGATGGAGGAAGGCCGCTACACCGTGGCGCAGGCCAACTCCGCTATCGACGCCAAGGGCCGCTTCACCGACGATCTGGTCGTCGTGCGCCATGCCGGCGACGTGCAGCTCATTCCGCCCGACCGGGTGGATTTCATGGACGTATCGCCGAAGCAGCTGGTTTCGGTGGCCGCGGCGCTCATCCCGTTCCTGGAGAACGACGACGCCAACCGCGCGCTGATGGGCTCCAACATGCAGCGCCAGGCGGTGCCGCTGGTTCGCGCCGAGGCGCCGTTCGTCGGCACCGGCATGGAAGGCGTGGTGGCTCGCGATTCCGGCGCCGCTATCGCGGCGCGCCGCACCGGCGTGGTCGATCAGGTCGACTCCACGCGTATCGTCATCCGCGCCACCGACGAGCCGGATCCGACCAAGCCGGGCGTCGACATCTACCGGCTGCAGAAGTTCCAGCGCTCGAACCAGAACACCTGCATCAATCAGCGGCCGCTGGTGAAGGTCGGCGATCAGGTCAACAAGGGCGACATCATCGCCGACGGTCCGTCGACCGATCTCGGCGAGCTCGCGCTCGGCCGCAACGTGCTGGTCGCGTTCATGCCGTGGAACGGCTACAACTTCGAGGACTCGATCCTGCTCTCCGAGCGGATCGTCAAGGACGACGTCTTCACCTCGATCCACATCGAGGAATTCGAGGTGATGGCGCGCGACACCAAGCTCGGCCCGGAAGAGATCACGCGCGACATTCCCAACGTCTCGGAGGAGACGCTGAAGAATCTCGACGAGGCCGGCATCGTCTATATCGGCGCCGAGGTCCGCGCCGGCGACATTCTGGTCGGCAAGATCACGCCGAAGGGCGAAAGCCCGATGACGCCGGAGGAAAAGCTGCTGCGCGCCATCTTCGGCGAAAAAGCCTCCGACGTGCGCGACACCTCGCTGCGCGTGCCGCCCGGCGTGCAGGGCACCGTGGTCGAAGTCCGCGTCTTCAACCGGCACGGCGTCGAGAAGGACGAGCGCGCGCTCGCCATCGAGCGTGAAGAGATCGAGCGGCTCGCCAAGGACCGCGACGACGAGCAGGCGATTCTGGACCGCAACGTCTACGGCCGGCTCGCCGAGCTGTTGGAAGGCCGCCAGGGCATCGCCGGTCCGAAGGGCTTCAAGAAAGACACCAAGATCACCCGCGCGGTGCTGGAGGAGTATCCGCGCTCGCAATGGTGGCAGTTCGCCTCGCCCAACGACAAGGTGATGGCGGAGATCGAAGCCATCCGCAAGCAGTACGACGAATCGAAGAAGCGGCTCGAGCAGCGCTTCCTCGACAAGGTCGAAAAACTGCAGCGCGGCGACGAGTTGCCGCCTGGCGTGATGAAGATGGTGAAAGTCTTCGTCGCCGTGAAGCGCAAGATCCAGCCCGGCGACAAGATGGCCGGCCGCCACGGCAACAAGGGCGTGGTGTCGAAGATCGTGCCGGCCGAGGACATGCCGTTCCTCGCCGACGGCACGCCGGTCGACATCGTGCTCAACCCGCTCGGCGTGCCGAGCCGCATGAATGTCGGCCAGATCCTGGAGACCCACCTCGGCTGGGCCTGTGCCGGGCTTGGCCTGAAGATCGGCCACGCGGTCGATCTCTATCACGGCAAGAAGGACACCAAGACGCTCAAGGAGCTCTTGAAAAAGGTCTATGGCGACGACGACACCATCAAATCGCTCGACGATAAAGGCCTGATCGAGCTCGGCACCAACCTGCGCCACGGTGTGCCGATCTCGACCCCGGTGTTCGACGGCGCCAAGGAGGCCGACATCGAGCACATGCTCGATCTCGCCGGCCTCGACCATTCCGGGCAGGTGACCTTGTACGACGGCCGCACCGGCGAGAACTTCGACCGCAAGGTCACGGTGGGCCACATCTACATGCTCAAGCTCCACCATCTGGTCGACGACAAGATCCATGCCCGTTCGATCGGTCCGTACAGCCTCGTCACCCAGCAGCCGCTCGGCGGCAAGGCGCAGTTCGGCGGTCAGCGCTTCGGCGAAATGGAGGTGTGGGCGCTCGAAGCCTACGGCGCCGCCTACACGCTGCAGGAAATGCTGACGGTGAAGTCCGACGACGTCGCCGGCCGCACCAAGGTCTACGAGTCAATCGTGCGCGGCGACGACGCCTTCGAGTCCGGCATTCCGGAATCGTTCAACGTGCTGGTCAAGGAGATGCGTTCGCTCGGGCTGAACGTCGACCTGCATAATTCCAAGCAGCAGCGCGGCGGCGAAGTCGCCGAGGCGGCGGAGTAGGCCTCACAAGTGTCATTGCCGGGCTTGACCCGGCAATCCATTCGGCGGCGAGGTCGCATAGATGCCCGGGTCAAGCCCGAGCATGACGAGACAAGAGAATGACGACAGCGGCCGACATGGTCGGCAAGCGGAGAATGCGATGAACCAAGAGATCATGAATCTTTTCAGCCCGCAGGTGCCGGCTCAGGTCTTCGACCAGATCCGGATTTCGATCGCGAGCCCGGAAAAGATTCTGTCCTGGTCCTACGGCGAGATCAAAAAGCCGGAGACCATCAACTACCGCACCTTCAAGCCCGAGCGCGACGGCCTGTTCTGCGCGCGCATCTTCGGGCCGATCAAGGACTACGAGTGCCTGTGCGGAAAGTACAAGCGGATGAAGTACAAGGGCATCATCTGCGAAAAGTGCTCGGTCGAGGTGACGCTGTCGCGCGTGCGGCGCGAGCGCATGGGCCATATCGAGCTCGCAGCGCCGGTCGCGCACATCTGGTTCTTGAAATCGCTGCCGAGCCGGATCGGCCTTCTGCTCGACATGACGCTCAAGGATCTCGAGCGCATTCTCTATTTCGAATACTACGTGGTGCTCGAGCCGGGGCTGACCGAGCTGAAGGACCGTCAGCTCCTGAGCGAGGAAGAGTACCTCAAGGCGCAGGACCAGTTCGGCCCTGACAGCTTCACCGCCATGATCGGCGCCGAAGCGATCCGCGAGATGCTCAAAGCGCTCGACCTGGAAAAGATGGCCGTCGACCTGCGCAGGGAGATGGTGGAAACCAAGTCGGAGCTCAAACCGAAGAAGATCGCCAAGCGGCTCAAGCTGATCGAAGCGTTCGTTCAGTCCGGCAACAAGCCGGAATGGATGGTGCTCACCCACGTGCCGGTGATCCCGCCCGACCTGCGGCCGCTGGTGCCGCTCGACGGCGGGCGCTTCGCCACGTCCGATCTCAACGACCTTTATCGCCGCGTCATCAACCGCAACAATCGTTTGAAGCGGCTGATCGAGCTGCGCGCGCCCGACATCATCATCCGCAACGAGAAGCGGATGCTGCAGGAGGCGGTCGACGCGCTGTTCGACAACGGCCGGCGCGGCCGCGTCATCACCGGCGCCAACAAGCGGCCGCTGAAATCGCTCGCCGACATGCTCAAGGGCAAGCAGGGCCGCTTCCGCCAGAACCTGCTCGGCAAGCGCGTCGACTATTCGGGCCGTTCGGTCATCGTGGTCGGGCCGGAGCTGAAGCTGCATCAGTGCGGGCTGCCGAAGAAAATGGCGCTCGAACTGTTCAAGCCGTTCATCTATTCGCGGCTCGACGCCAAGGGCCTGTCGACCACGGTCAAGCAGGCGAAGAAGCTGGTCGAGAAGGAGAAGCCGGAGGTTTGGGACATCCTCGACGAGGTGATCCGCGAGCATCCGGTGCTGCTCAACCGCGCCCCGACGTTGCACCGTCTCGGCATCCAGGCGTTCGAGCCGGTGCTGATCGAGGGCAAGGCGATCCAGCTGCATCCGCTGGTCTGCGCCGCCTTCAACGCCGACTTCGACGGCGACCAGATGGCCGTGCACGTGCCGCTGTCGCTCGAGGCGCAGCTCGAGGCGCGCGTCCTGATGATGTCGACCAACAACATCCTGCACCCGGCCAACGGCTCGCCGATCATCGTGCCGTCGCAGGACATCGTGCTCGGGCTCTACTACCTGTCGATCATGGTCGACAACGGGCCCGGCCAGTACAAGGTCGAGCTCTACACGGAGGAGCAGCTCAAGCGCGATCCCAAGAAGCGGAACATCGTGCAGGGCTACTTCCGCAACGTCAGCGAGGTCGAGCACGCCATCGCCGAGAAGACCGTCGGCCTGCACAGCAAGATCAAATATTCCTGGCAAGGCGTCGGCGAGGACGGCAAGCCGGTGCGCAAGGAATATGAGACGACGGCCGGCCGGGCGCTGCTCGGCGAGGTGCTGCCGAGGCATCCGAAGGTTTCGTTCGACCTCGTCAACAAGCTGATGACGAAGCGCGAAATCTCCTCGATGATCGACACCGTGTACCGGCACTGCGGTCAGAAGGAGACGGTGATCTTCTGCGACCGCGTGATGGCGCTCGGCTTCTTCCACGCGTTCAAGGCCGGCATCTCGTTCGGCAAGGACGACATGGTGGTGCCGCACTCCAAGCGCTCGATCGTCGAGAAGACGCGCGAGCTGGTCAAGGAGTTCGAGCAGCAATACAACGACGGCGTCATCACCCAGGGCGAGAAATACAACAAGGTGGTCGACGCCTGGTCGAAGTGCACCAAGCACATCGCCGACGAGATGATGAAGGAAATCTCGGCGTCGAAGCCGGCCACGGAAAAGGGCGCCGAGGCCCAGGTCAACTCGATCTACATGATGGCGCATTCCGGCGCCCGCGGTTCGAGCGAGCAGATGCGTCAGCTCGCCGGCATGCGCGGCCTGATGGCCAAGCCCTCCGGCGAGATCATCGAGAGCCCGATCATCTCCAACTTCAAGGAGGGGCTCTCGGTGCTCGAGTACTTCAACTCGACCCACGGCGCCCGCAAAGGCCTCGCCGATACCGCGCTCAAGACCGCGAACTCCGGCTACCTGACCCGCCGCCTGGTCGACGTGGCGCAGGACTGCATCATCACCGAGGAGGATTGCGGCACCTCGCATGGCATCAAGGTGCGCGCCATCATCGACGCCGGGCAGGTCGTGGCCTCGCTGGCAAGCCGCATCCTCGGCCGCACCACGGCCGAGGACGTGCGCGATCCGGCCGGTAACGAAGTCCTGGTGCCGAACGGCACGCTGATCGAGGAGAAGGAACTCGAGCGGCTGCTGCGCGCCGGCGTTCAGGAGGTGCGTATCCGTTCGGTTCTCACCTGCGAAACGGCGACCGGCGTGTGCGGCAAGTGCTATGGGCGCGATCTGGCCCGCGGCACGCCCGTGAATATGGGCGAGGCGGTCGGCGTCATCGCCGCGCAGTCGATCGGCGAGCCGGGCACCCAGCTCACCATGCGCACGTTCCACATCGGCGGCGCCGCGCAGCTCTCCGAGCAGTCGTTCGTCGAGTCGAACTTCGAGGGTACCGTCAAGATCAAGAACAAGAACGTCGTACGCAACTCCGATGGCGACGAGATCGTGATGAGCCGCAATCTCATCGTTGCGGTGCTCGATCCGGACGGCACCGAGCGCGCGACGCATCGCATCCCTTACGGCGCCCGGCTGCGGGTCGCCGATGATGCGCACATCGCGCGCGGTCAGCGTATCGCCGAGTGGGATCCGTACACCCGGCCGATCATGACCGAGGTCGAGGGTCTCATCGGCTTCGAAGACCTGATCGAGGGTCAGTCGATGTCGGAGACGCTCGACGAGACCACCGGCATCGCCAAGCGCTCGGTGATCGATTGGCGCACCGGCTCGGGCCGCGGCCAGCAGGATTTGCGTCCCGCCCTGGTGATCAAGGGCAAGGACGGCAAGCTGCTGCGGCTCGCCCGCGGCGGCGAGGCCCGCTACGTGCTCGCCGTGGACGCGGTCATCTCGGTCGATCCCGACGCGCATGTCAAAGCCGGCGACGTCATCGCCCGCATCCCGACCGAAAGCGCCAAGACGCGCGACATCACCGGCGGTCTGCCGCGCGTCGCCGAGCTGTTCGAGGCGCGCCGGCCGAAGGAATCGGCGGTCATCGCCGAAATCTCCGGCACCGTGCGCTTCGGCCGCGACTACAAGAACAAGCGGCGCATCACCATCGAGCCGGCCAACAAGGATGAGGAGCCGAAGGAGTATCTCGTTCCCAAGGGCAAGCACATCCACTTGCAGGACGGCGACATCATCGAGAAGGGCGACTTCATCGTCGAAGGCAACCCGGCGCCGCACGACATCCTGGCGATCAAGGGTGTCGAGGAGCTGGCCGGCTACCTGGTCAACGAAATCCAGGAAGTCTACCGGCTGCAAGGCGTCAGCATCAACGACAAGCACATCGAAGTAATCGTGCGGCAGATGCTGCAGAAGGTCGAGATCGACGATGCCGGCGAGACCGACATGATCCAGGGCGATCAGGTCGACAAGGTCGAGTTCGACGAGGTCAATGCCCGGGCGGCGGAGGAAGGCAAGAAGCCGGCGACCGCGCACCCGGTGCTGCTCGGCATCACCAAGGCCTCGCTGCAGACCCGCTCGTTCATCTCGGCGGCGTCGTTCCAGGAGACCACGCGCGTGCTCACCGAAGCCGCCGTCAACGGCAAGGTCGATACGCTCGAAGGGCTGAAGGAGAACGTCATCGTCGGCCGGCTCATCCCGGCCGGCACCGGCGCGCAGATGAACCGCATCCGCGAGATCGCCATCAAGCGCGACGCGCTCATCCTCGCCGAGCGCGAGCGCGAGGCCGCCATCAAGGCCGAAGCGACCGCCGAGCCGGCCGCGCTGCCCGCGGCGGAGTAGCGCAAACGCCAACGACACCGGCAACGACAACGAGGCCGCCCAATGGGCGGCCTCTTTTTCGTCGTCATGGCCGGCCTTGTGCCGGCCATCCACGTCTTGACGCGCACAGGAAGCTCAAAGACGTGGATGGCTCGGACGAGCCCGGCCATGACGATGTGGTAGGCGTGGCAAAAGGAAGAGAATGGCGACCAACCTAAAAATCCTCAGCGGCGGCGCGATGCGGCCGCTGCTCGCCGAAGCGGTGCCGCTGTTCGAGCGGGCGCACGGCATTAAGACCGACGTGCGCTTTGCGCTGACCTCGGTCTTGGCGAAGGAGATAGAAGAGGGCGCCGTGTTCGACCTCGCGCTGTTGCCGCGAGGCGAACTCGATGCGCTCGCGGCGATGGCCGCCATCGCGCCGGGAACGCAGACCGACATCGCCCGCTCGGCCGTCGGCCTTGCGGTGCGGCAAGGCGCGCCCAGGCCGGATGTCTCCAGCGTCGAAGCCTTGCAGCGTGCGCTCGTGGCGGCGCGCTCGATTGCCTATAGCGACGGGCCGAGCGGCGCTTATGTGGCGGGGCTGCTGCAGCGCCTTGGCCTCGCCGAGGCGATGCGGCCAAAGACCAAGCTGACCAGCGGGCCGGTCGCCGAATTGGTCGCCAATGGCGAGGCCGAACTCGGCATGCAGCAGATCGTCGCCATCCTGCCGGTCAAGGGCGCCGACCTGGTCGGGCCGCTGCCGAGCGAATTGCAGAACATCATCGTCTACGCGGCCGGCATCGCTGCTGCGGCCCAAAACCCCGACGGCGCGGCGGCCTTCATTGGCTTTATGGCGTCGCCCGAAGCAGTGCAGATCATGCGCGCCAAGGGCCTCGAGCCGGGTTGACGCCGAAGGATCGCGCCGCAGCGCAGATGTGCTTGTGCCATCGTGCTTTTTGCGCGTTCGTGGCTTGACTTATGACGTTAGCGTCGATACATACGCCCCACTTTTCGGCAGGCGGTGAGCTTCGCCCGTCGGAACGGCCTGCCGGGTCCCCCATTAGGCTACTGAAAGACAGTTGCTTTCGTAGCCGTTCGGACGCGGCCTGACGCCTCGACCCAAGCGAGCTCAAACGCTGCCTCTGACTTCGTGAAGGTCAGATTTCTGGAGCACGACCGCGGCACGCCGCGGTCCTCTGCGCAAGGCCAAGCGCCGCTTTCGCAACGCAAAGCGGGTGGCGCGGTTTGGTTTTGCGTCAAACGGATTCGCGGGGCGCGCAAGCTCCCGCTGGGCGACAAGGGGCTTGAAGTCCCCTTAACGGAAGCGAGACGGACGTATGCCGACGGTCAATCAGCTCATTCGCAAGCCGCGAGTGGTGCAGCACGCCAAGAAGAAAGTGCCGGCGCTGCAGCAATCGCCGCAAAAGCGCGGCGTCTGCACCCGCGTCTACACCACGACGCCGAAGAAGCCGAACTCGGCGCTGCGCAAGGTCGCCAAGGTCCGCCTGACCAACGGCTTCGAGGTGATCGGCTACATCCCCGGCGAGGGCCACAATCTGCAAGAGCACTCGGTGGTGATGATCCGCGGCGGCCGCGTCAAGGACCTTCCCGGCGTCCGCTATCACATTCTGCGCGGCGTCCTCGACACCCAGGGCGTCAAGAATCGCAAGCAGCGCAGATCGAAGTACGGAGCAAAGCGACCCAAGTAATGGGGCGCTTTGCGTCTTAGAGGAAAGCAGACGAGGAACCAGCGAGATGTCCCGCCGCCACAGGGCCGATAAGCGCGAGATCCTGCCGGACCCGAAGTTCGGCAATATCGTCGTGACCAAGTTCATGAACTCGGTGATGCATGCCGGCAAGAAGTCGGTCGCCGAGAACATCGTCTATGGCGCGCTGGACCTCATCGAGGGCAAGACCCGGCAGAACCCGGTCGCGGTGTTCGAGCAGGCGCTCGAGAACGTCATGCCGTCGATCGAGGTGCGCTCGCGCCGCGTCGGCGGCGCCACCTATCAGGTGCCGGTCGAAGTGCGCACGTCGCGCCGCCAAGCGCTCGGCATCCGCTGGCTGATCTCGGCGGCGCGCGACCGCAACGAAAAGACGATGACCGAGCGGCTCTCCGGCGAGCTGCTCGATGCATCCAATAACAGGGGGAACGCCGTAAAGAAGCGCGAGGACACGCACCGCATGGCCGAGGCCAACCGGGCGTTCTCGCACTATCGCTGGTGAAGCCCGGCGACAGCGAAGGAAATTTGCCCCCATGCCCCGCACCCACCCGATCGAGGACTATCGCAACTTCGGCATCATGGCCCACATCGATGCCGGCAAGACGACGACGACCGAACGCGTCCTCTATTACACCGGCAAGAGCCACAAGATGGGCGAGGTGCACGAAGGCGCCGCGACCATGGACTGGATGGAGCAGGAGCAGGAGCGCGGCATCACCATCACCTCGGCCGCGACCACCGCGTTCTGGAACGGCAAGCGGCTCAACATCATCGACACGCCCGGCCACGTCGACTTCACCATCGAGGTGGAGCGCAGCCTGCGCGTGCTCGACGGCGCGGTGTGCGTGCTCGATTCCAACCAGGGCGTCGAGCCGCAGACCGAGACAGTGTGGCGCCAGGGCGACCGCTATCGCGTGCCGCGCATCGTGTTCTGCAACAAGATGGACAAGATCGGCGCCGACTTCTTCCAGTGCCTGAAGGACATCGTCGACCGCCTTGGCGCCAGGCCGGTGGCGATCCAGCTGCCGATCGGCTCCGAAAGCCAGTTCAAGGGCGTCATCGATCTGGTTCGCATGGTCGGCGTGGTGTGGGACGAGGAGACGCTCGGCGCCAAGTATCACGACATCGAAATTCCGGCCGAGCTTGCCGATCAGGCCAAGGAATACCGCGAGAAGCTGGTCGAGGCCGCCGTCGAGCTCGATGATGCGGCGATGACCGCGTATCTCGAGGGCAATGAGCCCGACGAAGCGACGCTCAAGCGGCTCATCCGCAAGGCGACGATCGACAGCACGTTCTTTCCGGTGCTGTGCGGCTCGGCGTTCAAGAACAAGGGCGTGCAGCCGCTGCTCGACGCCGTGGTCGATTATCTGCCGTCGCCGCTCGACGTGCCGCCGGTCAAGGGCGTCGATCTCAAAGGCAACGAGGTCGAGCGCAAGGCGTCGGATTCCGAGCCGATGTCGCTCTTGGCGTTCAAGATCATGGACGATCCGTTCGTCGGCACCATCACGTTCTGCCGCATCTATTCGGGGCGGCTGGAAAGCGGCAGCGGCGTGTTGAACTCGACCAAGGACCGCAAGGAACGCGTCGGCCGCATGCTGCTGATGCACGCCAATGATCGCGAGGACATCAAGGAAGCCTTTGCCGGCGACATCGTCGCGCTGGCCGGGCTCAAAGAGGTCCGCACCGGCGACACGCTGTGCGATCCGCAGAAGGCGGTGATCCTGGAGAAGATGGAATTTCCCGAACCGGTCATCGAGATCCGGATCGAGCCGAAGTCGAAGGCCGATCAGGAAAAGCTCGGCGTCGCCTTGGCCAAGCTGGTGGCCGAGGATCCGTCGTTCCGCGTCACTACCGATCAGGAATCCGGCCAGACCATCATCAAGGGCATGGGTGAGCTGCACCTCGACATCAAGGTCGACATCCTGCGCCGCACCTACAAGGTCGACGCCAATATCGGCGAGCCGGCGGTCGCCTATCGCGAGAAGATCACGCGGGCGGCTACCGTCGACTATACCCACAAGAAGCAGACCGGCGGCCACGGTCAGTACGCGCGCATCAAGATCGTCGCCGAGCCGGGCGCGCCCGGCTCGGGCTTCACGTTCGAGAACGAGGTGGTCGGCGGCGCGGTGCCCAAGGAGTTCATCCCGGCCGTGGAGAAGGGTCTCGAGGGCCAGCTGACATCGGGCGCGGTCATCGGCTTTCCGGTGGTCGACCTTAAAGTCAGTCTGATCGACGGCGACTCGCACGATGTCGATTCCTCGGCCATGGCGTTCGAAATCGCCGCGCGCGCCGCCATGCGCGAGGCGCTGCAGAAGGGCGCCTCGGTGCTGCTCGAGCCGATCATGAAGGTCGAGGTGGTGACGCCGGAGGACTATACCGGCTCGGTCATCGGCGACCTCAACTCGCGGCGCGGCCAGATTCAGGGCCAGGACATGCGCGGCAACGCCAACGTCATCAACGCCATGGTGCCGCTCGCCAACATGTTCTCCTACGTCAGTAACCTGCGCTCGATGAGCCAGGGGCGCGCCACGTTCACCATGCAGTTCGATCACTACGCGGAAGTCCCTAAGGGCGTCGCGGACGAGGTGCAGGCGAAATACGCCTGATTGTCACAGAAGGAGCTCGACAGAGAGCCGGAACGGAGAGCCACATGGCCAAAGAAAAATTCCAGCGCACCAAGCCGCATTGCAACATCGGCACCATCGGTCACGTCGATCACGGCAAGACCACGCTGACGGCGGCGATCACCAAGGTATTGGCCGAGAAGGGCCAGGCCCAGTTCACCGCCTACGATCAGATCGACAAGGCGCCGGAAGAGAAAGCGCGCGGCATCACCATCGCCACCGCGCACGTCGAATACCAGACCGACAAGCGGCACTATGCGCACGTCGACTGCCCCGGGCACGCCGACTACGTCAAGAACATGATCACCGGCGCCGCGCAGATGGACGGCGCGATCCTCGTGGTCAGCGCCGCCGACGGCCCGATGCCGCAGACCCGCGAGCACATTCTGCTCGCCCGCCAAGTCGGCGTGCCGGCGCTCGTCGTCTATCTCAACAAAGTCGACATGGTCGACGATCCGGAGCTGCTCGAGCTCGTCGAACTCGAAGTCCGCGAGCTCCTTACCAAGTACAATTTCCCCGGCGACAAGATTCCGTTCGTCAAGGGCTCGGCGCTGTTCGCGCTGGAGGGTAAGGACGAGAAGCTCGGCAAAGAGTCGATCATGGACCTGATGAAGGCGGTCGACGATTACATCCCGCAGCCCGAGCGTCCGAAGGATCAGCCGTTCCTGATGCCGGTCGAGGACGTGTTCTCGATCTCCGGCCGCGGCACGGTGTGCACGGGCCGTATCGAGCGCGGCGTCATCAAGGTCGGCGAAGAAGTCGAGATCGTCGGCATCCGCCCGACCCTGAAGACCGTGGTTACCGGCGTCGAAATGTTCCGCAAGCTGCTCGACCAGGGCGAGGCGGGCGACAATGTCGGCTGCCTGCTGCGCGGCACCAAGCGCGAAGAGGTCGAGCGCGGCCAGGTGCTGTGCAAGCCGGGCTCGGTCAAGCCGCACACCAAGTTCAAGGCCGAGGCCTACATCCTCACCAAGGAGGAGGGCGGCCGCCACACGCCGTTCTTCACCAACTATCGGCCGCAATTCTACTTCCGCACCACCGACGTGACCGGCGTCGTCACCCTGCCGCAAGGCACCGAGATGGTCATGCCCGGCGACAACATCGCCATGGAGGTGACGCTGATCGTGCCGATCGCCATGGAGGAGAAGCTGCGCTTCGCCATTCGCGAGGGCGGCCGCACCGTCGGCGCCGGCGTGGTGGCGAGCATTGTGGAGTAACGATCTGTCGTCCCCCGCGAAAGCGGGGGACCCAGTATCCGCGGCTTCGCGGATGACCAAAGGGACCAGCGCTTACTGGATCGTCCGCTTTCGCGGACGATGACAGGTAGAGAGAAACGGCAATGAACGGCCAAAACATCCGTATCCGGCTCAAGGCGTTCGATCATCGCATCCTCGATGCGTCGACGCGCGAGATCGTCAACACCGCCAAGCGAACCGGCGCGCAGGTGCGCGGGCCGATTCCGTTGCCGACCAGGATCGAAAAGTTCACCGTCAACCGTTCGCCGCACGTCGACAAGAAGAGCCGCGAGCAGTTCGAGATGCGCACGCACAAGCGGCTCCTGGATATCGTCGATCCGACGCCGCAGACCGTCGATGCGCTGATGAAGCTCGACCTCGCCGCCGGCGTCGATGTCGAGATCAAACTGTAACAAGGCGCGATAGGGAATTTTGCCATGCGTTCCGGGGTGCTCGCGCAAAAGGTCGGCATGACGCGGCTGTTCACCGATGCCGGCGAACACGTACCGGTGACGGTGCTCCGCCTCGGCAATTGCCAGGTGGTCGCCCACTGCAGCAAGGACAAGAACGGCTACGTCGCGCTGCAGCTCGGCGCCGGCGCGCGCAAGGTGCAGCGCGCCAACAGGGCCGACCGCGGCCATTTCGCCGTCGCCAAGGTCGAGCCCAAGCGCAAGCTCGCCGAATTCCGCGTCGACGACAACGCGCTCATTCCGGTCGGCGCCGAGATCACCGCCGATCACTTCGTGGTCGGCCAGTATGTCGATGTCACCGGCACCTCGACCGGCAAGGGCTGGGCCGGACCGATGAAGCGCTGGAATTTCGCCGGCCTGCGGGCGAGCCACGGCGTGTCGATTTCGCACCGCTCCCATGGCTCGACCGGCGGCCGCCAGGATCCCGGCAAGACCTTCAAGAACAAAAAGATGGCGGGCCATCTCGGCGTCGACCGGGTGACCACGCTCAATCTCAAAGTGATGCAGACCGACGTCGAGCGCGGCCTCATTCTGGTTGAAGGCGCGGTGCCGGGCGTCAAGGGCGGCTGGATCCTGGTGCGCGACGCGATCAAGAAGAAGCTGCCCGACGGCGTGCCCATGCCCGGCAAGTTCAAGCTCGCCGAGGCGGCGCAAGGGGAGCAAGACGCGCCGGCCGCCGCCGCGCCGGCCAAGGGCGAAGCGGCCGCCGCCGAGAGCAAGGAGGGCGCGTGACATGGAACTGAAAGTCACCACCCTCGACGGCGATCAGGCCGGATCGGTCACGCTGTCAGATGCGATTTTCGGGCTCGAACCACGTACCGACATCATTCATCGCTGCGTGGTCTGGCAATTGGCCAAGCGCCAGCGCGGCACCCATGCGGTCAAGAACCGCGCCGACATCAATCGCACCGGCAAGAAAATGTATCGGCAGAAGGGCACCGGCTCGGCGCGTCACGGCTCTGCGCGCGTCAATCTGTTCCGCGGCGGCGGCCGCTCCTTCGGGCCGCAGGTGCGCAGCCACGCCATCGGCCTGCCCAAGAAGGTGCGGGCGCTCGCGCTCAAGCATGCGCTCTCCGCCAAGGCCAAGGACGATGGCATCATCGTCATCGACGCGCTCGCCGTGAAGGAGGGCAAGACCAAGGCGCTGCGCACCAGCTTCGAAAAGCTCGGCCTTGCCAACGCGCTGTTCATCGACGGCGCCGAGATCGCCGCCAATGTACGCGCGGCGGCGCGCAACATTCCCAATATCGACGTGCTGCCGGTCGCCGGCATCAACGTCTATGACGTGATGCGACGGCACAAGCTGGTGCTCACCCGCGCCGCCGTCGAAGCTTTGGAGGCGCGATTCAAATGACCACCAGCGATCCGCGCCATTACGACGTCATTCTCTCCCCGGTCATCACCGAGAAGGCGACCAACGCGTCCGAGCACAGCAAGGTGATCTTCCGCGTCGCCATGACCGCCACCAAGCCGCAGATCAAGGACGCGGTGGAGAGGCTGTTCGACGTCAAGGTCAAGAGCGTCAATACGCTGCGCCGCCGCGGCAAGTGGAAAGTGTTCAAGGGCCGTCGCGGACAGCAGTCGGACTCAAAGCGCGCCATCGTGACCCTCGAAGAGGGTCAGCGCATCGACGTGACCACCGGGCTGTAAGGAGCGGATGCGATGGCATTGAAAACCTACAATCCGGTGACGGCGGGGCAGCGCCAGCTGGTGCTGGTCGACCGCTCCGGCCTCTACACCGGCAAGCCGGTGAAGGCGTTGACCGAGGGCAAGCATTCCAACGCCGGGCGCAACAATTCCGGCTCGATCACCATCCGTTATCGCGGCGGCGGCCACAAGAAGGCGTATCGCCGGATCGACTTCAAGCGCCGCAGGTTCGATGCGCCCGCCAAGGTCGAGCGGATCGAATACGATCCGAACCGCACCGGCTTCATCGCGCTGATCAAATACGAAGACGGCGAGCTCAGCTATATCCTGGCGCCGCAGCGGCTCTCGGTCGGCGATACGGTCGTGTCCGGCGAGTATGTCGACGTCAAGCCCGGCAATGCCATGCCGACCGCCAACATTCCGGTCGGCACCATCGTGCACAATATCGAGCTGAAAATCGGCAAGGGCGGCCAGATCGCGCGCTCGGCCGGCACCTATGCGCAGATCGTCGGCCGCGACGGCGAATACGTCATCCTGCGGCTCAATTCGGGCGAGCAGCGGCTGGTGCACGGCCGCTGCATCGCCACGGTCGGCGCGGTGTCGAACCCGGACAACATGAACGTCTCGATCGGCAAGGCTGGGCGCACCCGCTGGATGGGCCGGCGCGGCCATGTCCGCGGCGAGACCATGAACCCGGTCGATCATCCGCTCGGTGGGCGCACCCGCGGCGGCCGTCATCCGGTGACGCCGTGGGGCAAGCCGACCAAGGGCATGAAGACGCGCAAGAACAAGAGCACCAGCAAGTTCATCATGCTGAGCCGCCACGCGCGGAAGAAGAAGAAATAAGGAGACAGAGGCGATGGCGCGTTCGGTCTGGAAAGGCCCCTTCTTCGACGGCTACCTGATGAAAAAGGTGGATGCGGCGCGCGCGTCCGGCCGCCACGATATGATCCGCATCTGGTCGCGGCGCTCGACCATCCTGCCGCAATTCGTCGGGCTCACCTTCGGCGTCTATAACGGTCAGAAGCACATCCCGGTGATGGTGACCGAGGAAATGGTCGGCCACAAGTTCGGCGAGTTCGCGCCGACGCGCTCGTTCTACGGCCACTCATCCGATCGCAAGGCCAAGCGGTCGACCGGGCCGAGCGCTCCTGGCGGCGGCGGCGCGCCTAGCCCGGCTCCGGCCGAGGCCGGCGCGGCGCCCGCGGCCGGCGGTGGCTCGTGAGGCGGGGAGAGCGACCATGAGCAAGAAAGGGCGCGAGCGCGTGCTCGCCGACAACGAAGCCAAGGCGGTGGCCCGCATGCTGCGGGTGAGCCCGCAGAAGCTCAATCTTCTGGCGCAGCTCATTCGCGGCAAGAAGGTTTCTGCGGCGCTCGCCGATCTCGAATTTTCGCGCAAGCGCATCGCCCGCGACGTCAAGAAGTGCCTGGAATCGGCGATCGCCAATGCGGAGAACAATCACGATCTCGACGTCGACGATCTCGTCGTCGTCCAGGCCCATGTCGGCAAGGCGCTGGTGATCAAGCGGCATGTGCCGCGCGGCCGCGGCCGGGTCGGAGGGATTTTCAAGCCGTTCGCCAACCTCACCATCGTGGTGCGCGAGGTCGAGGCGCGGGCGTCGTAAGGACGGTTCAGGAGCAAGCTGATGGGTCAGAAGGTCAATCCGGTCGGGCTTCGTCTCGGCATCAACCGCACCTGGGACTCGCGCTGGTACGCGGGCAAGACCAGCTACGGTTCGCTGCTGCATGAGGACATGCAGATCCGCAAGGCGCTGATGGCGGAGCTCAAGCAGGCCGCGGTGTCGAAGATCGTGATCGAGCGGCCGCACAAGAAGTGCCGCGTCACCATTCATTCGGCGCGGCCCGGCGTGGTCATCGGCAAGAAGGGCGCCGACATCGAAAAATTGCGCCGCAAGGTCGCGGCTCTGACCGACAGCGACGTCGTCATCAACATCGTCGAAATCCGCAAGCCCGAGCTCGACGCCCAGCTGGTCGCCGAATCGATCGCGCAACAGCTGGAGCGGCGCGTCGCCTTCCGCCGCGCCATGAAGCGCGCGGTGCAATCGGCGATGCGGCTCGGCGCCGGCGGCATCCGCATCAACTGCTCGGGCCGGCTCGGCGGTGCCGAGATCGCGCGCATGGAGTGGTATCGCGAAGGCCGCGTGCCGCTGCACACCTTGCGCGCCGACGTCGATTACGGCTTCGCCACCGCATTTACGACTTATGGCACTTGCGGCGTGAAGGTCTGGATCTTCAAGGGCGAGATCATGGAGCACGACCCGATGGCGCAGGACAAGCGCATGGCCGAGGGTGAAGCCGGCCGGCCGCGGCGCGACGCGGCGTGAGCGAGAACGGCTGAACGGAGGTTTTCGCCATGCTGCAACCGATCCGAACCAAATTCCGCAAGGCGCACAAGGGCCGCATCAAGGGCGTCGCGTCGAGCGCGGCCGAGCTGGCGTTCGGCCAGTTCGGCCTCAAGGCCACCGAGCCCGATCGGGTGACGGCGCGCCAGATCGAGGCGGCGCGCCGCGCGCTCACCCGGCACATGAAGCGCTCCGGCCGCGTCTGGATCCGCGTCTTTCCCGACGTGCCGGTGTCGAAGAAGCCACTCGAAGTGCGCATGGGCTCAGGCAAGGGCACGCCGGAATATTGGGTGGCCCGGGTCAAGCCCGGACGCATCCTGTTCGAGGTCGACGGCGTCACCGCGCTGATCGCCAAGGAGGCGTTGGCGCTTGCCGCCGCCAAGCTGCCGATCAAGACCCGGTTCGTCGAGCGGATCAGCGAGTAGGCGCGTCATGAAAACTGCCGACATTCGAGCGATGACCGTCGATCAGATCGACGACGAGGTGCTCAAGCTGAAGAAGGAGCAGTTCAACCTGCGTTTTCAGCGCGCTACCGGCCAATTGGAGAATACCACGCGCGTGCGCGAAGTGCGGCGCGACGTCGCCCGGCTCAAGACCATCGCGCAGCAGAAGCGCGCCGGCGCCAAAGCTTGAGCGAAGAGTTGAGAGGATAACGGATGCCAAAGCGGACCCTGCAGGGCGTCGTCGTCGGCGACAAGCAGAGCAAGACGTTGGTGGTGCGGGTCGAGCGCCGCTTCACCCATCCCTTGTTCAAGAAGACGGTGCGCCGTTCGAAGAAATATTACGCGCACGACGAGAACAACGAGTTCAAGGTCGGCGACCTCGTGTGGATCGAGGAGCACCGCCCGATCTCCAAGCTCAAGCGCTGGGCCGTGGTGCGCGGCGAAAAGAAGAAGGCGTCCTGAGGCGCGAGCCGCGGGACAATGAGTGGGGTAGCCCATGATCCAGATGCAAACCAACCTCGACGTGGCGGACAATTCCGGCGCGCGCCGCGTCATGTGCATCAAGGTGCTGGGCGGCTCGAAGCGCAAATACGCCACCGTCGGCGACGTGATCGTGGTCTCGGTCAAGGAGGCGATCCCGCGCGGCCGCGTCAAAAAGGGCGACGTGATGAAGGCGGTGATCGTTCGCATCTCCAAGGACATCAAGCGTCCGGACGGCTCGATCATCCGCTTCGACCGCAACGCCGCGGTGCTGATCAATCCGCAGATGGAGCCGGTCGGTACCCGCATTTTCGGACCGGTGCCGCGCGAACTGCGCGCCAAGAACCACATGAAGATCATTTCGCTTGCGCCCGAGGTGCTGTGATGGCGGCAAGAATCAAAAAAGGCGACCGCGTCGTCGTCATCGCCGGCCGCGACAAGGGCCGCGCCGGCGAGGTCATTGAGATGCGTCCGGCCGAGGGCCGCGCGCTCGTGCGCGGCGTCAACATGGTCAAGCGCCACCAGCGCCAGTCCACGACGCAGGAAGGCGGCATCGTCTCCAAGGAGGCGCCGGTCCATCTGTCCAATATCGCGCTCGCCGATCCGAAGGACGGCAAGCCGACGCGGGTCGGCTTCAAGTTCGTCGGCACCGGCGACGAGCGCAAGAAGGTGCGCTTCGCCAAGCGCTCGGGAGTCGAGATCGATGGCTGATACCGACGACAAGAAGGTGAAAAAGGCCGACAAGCCGCAACGCGCCGACAAAAAGCCGGACCAGGCCGCGAAGCCTGCCAAGGCGCAAAAGGCCGAGAAGGGCGATAAGCCCGCGGCGGCCGCAAAGCCCGCCGAAAAGGGCGACAAGGCCGGCGACGGCAAGGCTGGGAAGCCGGCCGCCGCGCCCGAGCAGCGCGTGCCGGCGCGGCTGAAGGTGCAGTTCGACCAGACCATCCGCGCCAAGCTCGCCGAGCAGTTCGGCTACAAGAACCGCATGCAGACGCCGCTTTTGGACAAGATCGTGATCAACATGGGCATCGGCGAAGGCGTCGCCGACCGCAAGAAGGTGGAATCCGCAGCCGCCGACCTCGGCCTGATCGCCGGGCAGAAGGCGGTGATCACCAAGGCCCGCAAATCGATCGCCACCTACAAGGTGCGCGCCGGCCAGCCGATCGGCTGCAAGGTGACGCTGCGCAAGGCGCGCATGTACGAGTTTCTCGACCGGCTGATCAACATCGCGCTGCCGCGGGTGCGCGATTTTCGCGGACTGTCGCCGAAGAGTTTCGACGGCCGCGGCAACTACACGCTCGGCATCAAGGAGCACATCGTGTTCCCCGAGATCGACTACGACAAGGCCGCCGACATCTGGGGCATGGACATCACCGTGTGCACCACGGCGCCCAACGACGACGAGGCGCGCGCCCTGTTGACGGCGTTCAACTTTCCGTTCCGGCAGTGAGACCAGGCAAAGCGGCGGGTCTCAGACGCGGAACTTGAGGAGAGCCAGATGGCGAAGAAGAGTTCGATCGAGAAGAACAACCGGCGGCGCCGGTTGACCAAGAAATTTTCCGGCCGCCGCGCGCGGCTCAAGGCGATCGCGCGCGACAAGACCAAGCCGATCGAGGAGCGGTTCGCGGCGACGTTGAAGCTCGCCAAGCTGCCGCGCAACTCGTCCGCCACCCGCATCCGCAATCGCTGCGAGATAACCGGCCGGCCGCGCGGCTTCTACCGCAAGCACAAGCTGTCGCGCATCGCGCTCCGCGAACTCGGCTCCAAGGGCCTCATCCCGGGCCTGGTGAAGTCGAGCTGGTAAGGAGGATCGCACGATGCCCATCAATGATCCGCTCGGCGATCTGTTGACGCGTATCCGCAACGCGCAGATGCGCAGCAAAAGCAAGGTATCGAGCCCGAGCTCGAAATTGCGCGAGCGCGTGCTCGAAGTGCTCAAATCCGAAGGCTACATCCGCGGCTATGCCGTGGTCGAGCGCGAGGGCCGCTCCGAGATCGAGATCGAGCTGAAATATTTCGACGGCGAGCCGGTGATCCGCGAGCTCGAACGCATCTCCAAGCCGGGGCGCCGCGTCTATACCTCGGTGCGCAATCTGCCGCGCATCAACAACGGGCTCGGCGTCGCCATCGTCTCGACGCCGAAGGGCGTGATGGCCGACCACGAAGCCCGCGACGCCAATGTCGGCGGCGAAATTCTGTGTACGGTGTTCTGATGTCGCGTATCGGCAACAAACCCATCGCGGTACCCTCGGGCATCACCGCGGCGGTCGAAGGCCAGACCGTCAAGGTCAAGGGCCCGAAGGGCGCGCTGTCCGTCGTGGTGCATGACGACGTGGCGGTGAAGCTCGAAGGCGGCCGCATCCAGGTCGATCCGCGCAGCGATTCAAAGCGCGCGCGCTCGCAATGGGGCACCTCGCGCACCCTGATCGCCAACCTGATCGCCGGCGTGACCAAGGGGTTTGAGGAGAAGCTCGAGATCGCCGGTGTCGGCTACCGCGCCGCGGTGCAGGGCAAGAACCTGCAGCTCGCGCTCGGCTACAGCCACGACATCGTTTATCCGATCCCCGAGGGCATCACCATCGTCACGCCGCGGCCGGTCGAGATCGTGATCAGCGGCAGCGATCGCCAGAAGGTCGGCCAGGTCGCCGCCGAAATCCGCGATTACCGGCCGCCGGAGCCCTACAAGGGCAAGGGCATCAAGTACGCCGCCGAGCGCATTTTCCGCAAGGAAGGCAAGAAGAAGTAACGGAGCCGCCGATGAGTAAGCTCAACGACAGGATGGAGCGGCGGCGCGGCCGGGTGCGGGGGGTGCTGGCCCGCGCCGCGCATGGCCGCAAGCGGCTTTCGGTGTTCCGCTCCTCCAAGCACATCTACGCGCAGGTGATCGACGACGATGCCGGCGCCACCGTGGCGTCCGCTTCCTCGATCGAAAAAGACACCCGCGGACAGCTGAAGACCGGCGCCAGCATCGAGGCGGCCAAGACGGTGGGCAAGCTGATCGCCCAGCGGGCGCAGGAAAAAGGCATCAAAGACGTCGTGTTCGACCGCGGCGGCTATCTCTATCACGGCCGGATCAAGGCTCTGGCCGACGCCGCCCGCGAGGGCGGACTGAACTTCTGAGGACCAAGGACACATCATGGCCCGTGAACCACGCGAGCGGCGGCGCGACCGAGACGAAGAGCGCGACAGCGAGTTCGTCGACAAGCTCGTCCACATCAACCGTGTCGCCAAGGTCGTAAAGGGCGGCCGGCGCTTCGGCTTTGCGGCGCTGGTCGTCGTCGGCGATCAGAAAGGCCGGGTCGGCTTCGGCCACGGCAAGGCGCGCGAGGTGCCGGAAGCGATCCGCAAGGCAACCGACGCGGCCAAGCGCGGGCTCACCCGCGTGCCGCTGCGCGAGGGTCGCACCCTGCATCACGACGTTGCCGGCCGCCACGGCGCCGGCCGCGTCTATCTGCGCGCGGCGCCGCCCGGCACGGGCATCATCGCCGGCGGACCGATGCGCGCGGTGTTCGAGACGCTCGGCATGGCCGACGTAGTGGCGAAATCGATCGGCACCTCGAACCCCTACAACGTCGTGCGCGCCACCTTCGATGCGCTCAAGCGCCAGGACTCGCCGCGTTCGGTGGCGGCACGGCGCAACATCAAGGTTTCGGCGTTGCAGGCGCGCCGCCGCGATGGCGATGCCGAGCCGGCCGCGGCCGACTGACAGTTTTTGTGGAGCAGGCGATGAACAGCGCGAAAGCGTCGAAGGGCGCGGCGGGCAAGACCATCAGGGTGCGGCAGATCGGAAGTCCGCAGCGCCGCCACCATCGGCAGCGCGAGACGCTGGTGGGCTTAAAACTCAACAAGATCGGCCGTGTCGCCGAACTGCCCGATTGCCCGCAGACGCGCGGCATGATCGGCAAGGTCGCGCATCTGGTCGAGGTGGTGGAGAACTGACGATGAAACTTCACGAACTGGCCGGCCCGCCCGGCGCGCGCAAGGAGCGCAAGCGCATCGGCCGCGGCATCGGCTCCGGCACCGGCAAGACCGGCGGCCGCGGCGGCAAGGGCCAGACCGCGCGCTCGGGCGTGCGCATCAAGGGTTTTGAAGGCGGCCAGATGCCGCTGCATCGCCGGCTGCCCAAACGTGGCTTCAAGAACACCATGTTCGCCCGCAAGCTCAACGAGGTGAATCTGGGCCGCATCCAGGAGGCGATCGACGCCGGCAAGCTCGATGCTGGGAGCAAGATCGACGCGGCGGCGCTGGTGAACGCCGGTGTGCTCCGCCGCGCCAAGGACGGCGTCCGGCTTCTCGGCGGCGGCGAGATCAAGGCCAAGATCGCGCTTTCGGTGTTCGGGGCCTCGAAATCGGCCAGGGAAGCGGTCGAAAAGGCCGGCGGCAGCGTGGAAATTCTGGCGCCGCAGCGCGAGGTGGGCGTCGAGGCGGCATCATGACCGTCAGGGCGGCCTTGTGCCGGGAGGTGACGGCTTCTAACTGATCGGAAGGCTGATCGAACGACTGATCGGAGGCCTGGGTCGGCCGGCACGACTGGCGATCGGCCTAAAGAGGCGCGGAGCGGCGGATGGTTTCTGCAGCAGAACAACTTGCGGCCAATCTCAATTTCGGCGCGCTGGCCAAGGCCGAAGAGCTGAAGAAGCGCATCTGGTTCACCCTGGGCGCGCTCCTGGTCTACCGGCTCGGCACCTACATTCCGCTGCCTGGGATCGATCCCAATGCCTGGGACAAGATCTTCAACCAGCAGGCCGGCGGCCTGTTGGGCGTATTCAATATGTTCGCCGGCGGCGGCATCCACCGCATGGCGATCTTCGCCCTCACCATCATGCCCTACATCTCGGCCTCGATCATCATCCAGCTGATGACGACGGTGTCGCCGACCCTCGAGCAGTTGAAGAAAGAGGGCGAGGCCGGCCGCAAGATGATCAATCAGTACACGCGCTACCTGACCGTGTTCCTGGCGGCGCTGCAGGCCTACGGCATCGCCGTCGGGCTGGAAGGCGCCGGCACCGGATCGGTGGTGGCCGATCCCGGCTTCTTCTTCCGCATCTCGACCGTGATCACGCTCACCGGCGGTACCATGTTCCTGATGTGGCTCGGCGAGCAGATCACCCAGCGCGGCATCGGCAACGGCACCTCGCTGATCATCATGTCGGGCATCGTCGCGCAATTACCCACGGCGATCGCCAGCACCCTGGAATTGGGCCGGCAGGGCGCGCTCTCGACCGGATTGATCCTGATCGTCCTCGTCATGGTGGTGGTGGTCATCACCTTCATCGTGTTCATGGAGCGCGCGCAGCGCCGGCTGTTGATCCAGTATCCCAAACGCCAGGTCGGTAACCGCATGTTCGAGGGTCAGTCCTCGCACCTGCCGCTCAAGCTCAACACCTCGGGCGTCATTCCGCCGATCTTTGCGTCGTCGCTGCTGTTGTTGCCGACGACGCTGGCGAGTTTCACCAGCGGGCAGAGCGGCACCGCGTCGAGCTGGCTCACCGCCATCACCACGCAGCTGTCGCACGGCAGGCCGCTGTTCCTGATCCTCTATGTGGCCTTGATCGTCTTCTTCGCCTTCTTCTACACGGCGATCATCTTCAACCCGACCGAGACCGCCGATAACTTGAAGAAGCATGGCGGCTTCATCCCCGGCATCCGGCCGGGCGAACGCACCGCCGAATACATCGATTATGTACTGTCGCGCATCACCGTGGTGGGCGCCGCGTATCTTGCGGTGGTGTGCCTGTTCCCCGAGATACTGATTTCCTATGCGGCGGTGCCGTTCTATTTCGGCGGCACCTCGCTGCTCATCGTCGTGAGCGTGACCATGGACACGGTGGCGCAGGTGCAGGGTTATCTGCTGGCGCACCAATACGAGGGGCTGATCAAGCGGTCCAAGCTGAGGGGGCGCCGTAGATGAGATTGATTCTGCTGGGCCCGCCGGGGGCTGGCAAAGGAACGCAGGCCCAGCATCTCGTCGCCAAATACGGAATCATCCAGCTCTCGACTGGGGATATGCTGCGCGCCGCAGTGGCCGCCGCCACGCCGATCGGCCGCCAAGTCGGCGAGATCATGGCGTCGGGCGCGCTGTGCCCCGACGAGGTTGTGGTCAGCATCGTTGAAGACCGCATCCAGCAGCCTGACGCTCGCAACGGTTTCGTTCTCGACGGCTTTCCGCGCACTGTCCCGCAGGCCGTGGCGCTCGACCGCATGCTGGCCCGGCATGGCGTTGCGCTCGATGCGGTCATCGCGCTCAAGGTCGACGAGAACGCGCTCATCAAGCGCATCGAGAGCCGCATTGCGGAGGCCCGCGCCCGCGGCGGGCCGCTGCGCGACGACGACGACCCTCAGGTGCTGCATCGGCGGCTATTGGCGTACCGCGAGCAGACCGCGCCGCTGATCACCTATTACCAGCTGCAGGGCTTGCTGCACACCGTCGACGGCATGGCGCCGATTCCGCAAGTCACCATGGCGATCGAGCGGGCGCTCCACGACTCCGCTGCGGCCAAGGGGGCCAAGGAGGCCAAGGGAGCCGACGGAGCAAAAGAGGCCAAAAAGGCCACCCCGGTGGCCTCCGACCGGGCCGCCAAGGCCGCGGCGGCCAAGAAGCCCGCAGCCGTGAAGGGCGCGGCGCCGGCCCGCAAACCAGCCCAGGCATCCAAGCGAGGCACCGCTGTAGGAAAAAAAACCAAGAAACCGGCCGCTGCCGCCAGTCGACCGACGCCGCGCAAAGCGGCCGTGGCGGCGCGCCGCGCGGTCGGCAAGCCAAAGCGCGGCAAGGCGCGCCGCCGTTAACAGAGCTGGTCACGAAATCGCCAACCGAGGTTGACGACAGCGAGGGGAATCCATTAATAAGCGGCGAATACCTAGTTGGAGATTGATGCGCGATGCCGGTCCGCACAGGCGGGCAGGCGTCGGCTTTTCACGTTTGTGGCCTTCTCAGGTGACAACGCAAGGAAACGACAGCGGTTTCCCGCCACGCCAGACGACGGCCTTGGCGGCAGGCCGGGCTGTCGCAGGGAGTAACTGAACGTGGCTCGCATCTCGGGCGTCAACCTACCGACCAACAAGCGCGTGGAGATCGCGCTGCAATACATCTACGGCATCGGTCCCGCGAGGGCCAAGGAAATCATGGAGCGCTTGTCGCTCCCGGACTCGCGTCGGGTGTCGCAACTTACCGACCAGGAAGTCTCCCAGCTCCGCGAGGTGATCGACCGCGATTACATCGTCGAAGGCGACCTGCGGCGCGAAGTGGCCATGAACATCAAGCGGCTGATGGATTTGGGCTGCTATCGCGGATTGCGGCATCGCCGCGGTCTGCCGGTGCGCGGCCAGCGCACCCATACCAACGCGCGCACCCGCAAGGGTCCGGCCAAGCCTATTGCCGGCAAGAAGAAATAGGGAACTGCCTGTCGTTCCGTTCGCCAGCGGGCGGCCGAGGACGCATTGACGAAAGCGCCGGGACCGCCGGTACCGATCCAGGATTAAGGGTTCAGAATGGGTAAGGAAGCTACGCGCGTCCGCCGACGCGAACGCAAGAACATCGCCTCGGGCGTCGCCCATGTCAACGCGACGTTCAACAACACTATGATCACGATCACCGACGTGCAAGGCAATGCCATCGCCTGGTCGTCGGCGGGCACCATGGGTTTCAAGGGCTCGCGCAAGTCGACGCCCTACGCCGCGCAGGTCGCCGCCGAGGACGCCGCCAAGAAGGCCCAGGAACACGGCATGCGCACCCTCGAAGTCGAGGTGGCGGGCCCCGGCTCGGGACGGGAATCGGCGCTGCGCTCGCTGCAGGCGGCGGGCTTCACCATCACCTCGATCCGCGACGTGACCCCGATCCCCCACAATGGCTGCCGCCCGCGCAAGCGGCGGCGCGTATAGGACATCCGGCCGATGGAACAAATGGAACATCTGCCGCCGCTAGACCTTGGCCTCACGGAGCGGAGTGGGGCGCGCGAGCATATCGCGCCGCGCAACGGCAAGGGTGATAACGTGACGATCCAGAAGAATTGGCAGGAACTGATCAGACCCAACAAGCTGCAGGTCGCCGCCGGCGGCGACTCGCGGCGGGTCGCCACCGTAGTGGCCGAGCCGCTCGAGCGCGGTTTTGGCGTCACGCTCGGTAACGCACTGCGGCGCATCCTGTTATCGTCGCTGCAGGGCGCCGCCGTGCAGTCGGTGCACATCGACGGCGTGCTGCATGAGTTCTCCTCGATCGCCGGCGTGCGTGAGGACGTCACCGACATCGTGCTCAACATCAAGGACATCGCCATCAAGATGCAGGGCGACGGGCCCAAGCGCATGGTGGTGAAGAAGCAGGGTCCGGGCACCGTTACCGCCGGCGACATCCAGACCGTCGGCGACGTCGTGGTGCTCAATCCCGACCTCGTGCTGTGCACGCTCGACGAGGGCGCCGAGATCCGCATGGAGTTCACCGTCGCCACCGGCAAGGGCTACGTGCCGGCCGAGCGCAACCGTCCGGAAGACGCGCCGATCGGCCTCATTCCGATCGACAGCCTCTATTCGCCGGTGCGCAAGGTCTCCTACAAGGTCGAGAACACCCGCGAGGGCCAAATCCTCGACTACGACAAGCTGACGCTGACCATCGAGACCAACGGCGCCATCACGCCGGAGGATTCGCTCGCCTACGCGGCGCGCATCCTGCAGGACCAGCTCAACGTGTTCGTCAATTTCGAGGAGCCCAAGCGCGAGACCGCGCACGAGGCGATCCCCGATCTCGCCTTCAACCCGGCGTTCCTCAAGAAGGTCGACGAGCTCGAACTGTCGGTGCGTTCGGCCAACTGCCTGAAGAACGACAACATCGTCTATATCGGCGACCTGGTGCAGAAGACCGAGGCCGAGATGCTGCGCACGCCGAACTTCGGCAGAAAGTCGCTCAACGAGATCAAGGAAGTGCTGGTGCAGATGGGGTTGCATCTCGGCATGGAAGTTCCCGGCTGGCCGCCGGAGAACATCGAGGAGCTCGCCAAGCGCTTCGAGGATCATTACTGAGCAGGTATCAGGAATCAGTCATCAGGGATCAGGTCCTGATCCCTGACACCTGATGCCTGATCCCTGTGTCCGGAGGACACACGTGCGTCACGCCAAGACCCACCGCAAATTCAACCGGCGCTCGGATCACCGTCGCGCCATGCTGGCCAATCTCGCGGCTTCGCTGATCAAGCACGAGCAGATCGTGACCACGCTGCCGAAGGCCAAGGACTTGCGGCCGATCGTCGAGAAGCTGGTCACGCTCGGCAAGCGCGGCGACTTGCATGCGCGGCGCCAGGCCATCGCGCAGATGCGCGACATTCCGATGGTCAAGAAACTGTTCGAGGTGATCGGGCCGCGTTACAAGGAGCGCAACGGCGGCTATACCCGCGTGCTCAAGGCCGGCTTCCGCTACGGCGATTCCGCGCCGGTGGCGGTGATCGAGTTCGTCGATCGCGATGTCGACGCCAAGGGGCTCGATTCAGGACCCGTGCAAGCGCGGACCGAAGCCGCCGAGCCTGCTGCAGCCTGACGTTCCAAAAGATATTTCCCATTTTCGTTTTCCCTGTGCGGCGAGACGCAATCGCCGCACCCCTTGAATTTTGTTGGCGTCGCTCAGGCTTTGCCATAGTTTCGAGCGGCCAAAATGCGGGGGGAATCAATGAAACGGATTGCGGCGCTGACTGCGCTTGTTTGGGCTATTGCCGGCTCCGCCTATGCGGAGACATCGCTCGAGCGCGGCTCGTATCTCGTCAACACCATCATGACCTGCGGCAATTGCCACTCGCCGAAGGGCCCGCCTGCTGTCGTAGCGGGCAAGGATTTTTCCGGTGGCTTGCGTTTCAACGAGCCGCCATTCGATGTCACCGCGTCCAACATCACGTCCGACAAGGAGACCGGGATCGGCAACTGGAGCGCCGCCGATATCAAGCGGCTCTTGCAGCAGAACGTGCGGCCCAACGGCACGCCGATCGTGGTGATGCCGACCGGCTTCTACGGCATTCTGTTGCCGAGCGATCTCGATGCCATCGTCGCCTACGTGCAAAGCATCAAGCCGGTGAAGAACAAGGTGCCGGACCCGATCTACAAAAAGCCGGTGCAGCACCAGACTTTCCCCGGCGCCGAGAAACCGATCAAGGCGGGCGACCTCAACGATAAGATCGCGCGCGGCTTTTATCTCGCCACCATCGGCCATTGCATGGAGTGCCACACGCCGATGGTCAAAGGTGCTCAGGATTTCGCCAACGCGATGGGCGCCGGCGGCCGCGAATTCCCCGGTCCCTGGGATGTCTCGACGTCGCGCAACATCACCTCGAGCAAGACCAACGGCATCGGCGCCTGGACCGACGCCGAAATCAAGCGCGCCATCACGCAAGGCATCGACAAGGACGGCAACAAGCTCAAAGGCCCGATGGGCTTTGCCTACTACGCCCACATGACCGACCAGGATCTGGACGCCGTGATCGCCTGGCTGCGCACGGTGCCGGCGAAGGATTGACCTGCTGCTCTGTTTCCCTGGCGCAGCGCAGCCAAAAGCGCGGTCACGCGCGTCTTCGACGCGCTATGGCGAAGCGGAGTGGTGCGCTGCAGACCCGGGATCGTTACCGGCCCCTGAGCCTCTGAAGGTCCCGGATTAGCGGTGCACCGCCCCGCGCTGCACCGCATCCGGGAAACGGGTTATGTCGGCACGCCCTTCTAATGCCGCGGTCGGCCCGCTATATGGGGGCGCTTCGAATCGGGGTTTTGCCATGGCACGTCTGTGCGCCTCGGCCGTTGTGGCCGCCGTCTCCCTGCTGTTTGCGGCGCTGGCGCACCCGGCCGCCGCGCAGGAGCGCCGCGTGCCCGACTCGCTCGGCCAGCTGCAGCTGTCGTTCGCGCCGATCGTGCAGCGCGCCGCGCCGGCGGTGGTCAACGTCTACGCCGCACGGGTCGTGCAGAACCGCGGTCCCTTCTTCGATGATCCGTTCTTTCAACAGTTCTTCGGCGGCGGTGTGCCGCGCGAGCAGGTGCAACGTTCGCTCGGCTCCGGCGTCATCATCGATCCGTCAGGTCTGGTGGTCACCAATTTCCACGTCATCAAGGACGCCAGCGAAGTCAAAGTGGCGCTCGCCGATAAGCGCGAGTTTGACGCCACGATCGTGCTCAAGGACCAGCGCAGCGATCTCGCCGTGCTGCGCATCAAGGACGCGCATGAGCGCTTCCCGACGCTGGAGTTCGGCGATTCCGACCGGCTGCAGGTCGGCGACGTGGTGCTGGCAATCGGCGATCCGTTCGGCGTCGGCCAGACCGTGACGCACGGCATCGTCTCGGCGGTGGCGCGCACCGAGGTCGGCATTTCCGATTATCAGTTCTTCATCCAGACCGACGCCGCCATCAATCCCGGCAATTCCGGTGGCGCGCTGGTCGACATGAGCGGCCGGCTCATCGGCATCAACACCGCGATCTATTCGCGCTCCGGCGGCTCGCAGGGCATCGGCTTTGCCATTCCGTCCAACATGGTGCGCGTGGTGGTCGCCTCGGCCAGGGGCGGCAGCAAGGCGGTGCAGCGGCCGTGGCTCGGCGCCAAGCTGCAGCAGGTCACCCCCGACATCGCCGACAGCCTCGGGCTCAAGCGGCCAAGCGGCGCGCTGGTGGCAAGCGTCGTCGCCGACAGTCCGGCGGCACGCGCCGGCATCCGCACCGGCGACGTGATCGTCAGCGTCGACGGCACCGAGGTCGACGATCCGAACGCCTTCGATTATCGCTTCGCGACAAAACCGCTCGGCGGCACGGCGCAGATCGCGTTGCTCCGGCAGGGCCGCCAAACCGTCGTGCCGGTGGCGCTGCAGCCATTGCCGGCGACGCCGCGTGACGAGATCGAAATCAGCACCGCCTCGCCGTTCCGCGGCGCTACCGTGGCAAACCTGTCGCCGGCGCTCGCCGACGAGCTGCGGCTCGATCCGCAGGCCCACGGCGTCGTCATCACCGCGGTGGCCGACGGCTCGACCGCACAGGCCATCGGCTTCCAGCCCGGCGATATCGTGGTCGCCGTCAACAACGAAAATATCGCCAAGACCGCCGATCTTGAGCGCATCAGCAAGTCCGCGAGCCGCTCCTGGCGCGTTACCTTCCGCCGCGGCAATCAGCAGATTTCAGTGATGTTCAGCGGATAGGTTGAGGCGGCGTTTCCCGGGCGCAGCGCAGCACGTAGTGGTGCGCTGCAGACGCGGGATCGTCAAAGACGCGGAGTTTGGGACGATCCCGGATCAGCGGTGCACCGCTAGCGCGCTGCACCGCATCCGGGATACACCTGCGAGCGGGCTTGCCGCGGCGCCGCATATCCACCATTTTTGCCACGATGGCCAAACGGGCAGCGCAAACAAGTCTGTTCGCCGCCGCGGGTCTCGACCGCGATGCGCCGCGGCCGCTTGCCGACAAGCTGCGCCCGCAAAACCTCGCCGAGGTGGTCGGGCAGGATCATCTGCTTGGCCCGGACGGCGCGCTCACCCGCATGCTGGAAACGCGCTCGCTCGGCTCGCTCGTATTCTGGGGGCCGCCCGGCACCGGCAAGACCACCGTGGCGCGGCTGCTGGCACATGCCACGGAGCTCTATTTCGAGCAGATTTCCGCGATCTTTTCCGGTGTCGCCGATCTGAAAAAGGTGTTCGACGCGGCCCGCGCGCGGCGCGAGACCGGGCAGGGCACGCTGCTGTTTGTCGATGAGATTCACCGCTTCAACCGTGCCCAGCAGGATTCGTTTCTGCCGGTGATGGAGGACGGCACTATCGTGCTGGTCGGCGCCACCACGGAAAACCCGTCGTTCGAGTTGATCGCGCCGCTTCTTTCGCGCGCCCGCGTGCTGGTGTTCAAGCCACTCGACGCCGCGGCGATCGAGAAGCTGCTCGCCCGCGCCGAGGCGATCGAAGGCAAAGCGTTGCCGCTCGATGCCGAGGCGCGTGCCTCGCTCATTCGCATGGCCGACGGCGACGGCCGCGCTGCGCTCACGCTCGCCGAGGAGGTGTGGCGCGCGGCGCGCCACGGCGAAACGTTCGACGCCACCGGCCTGCAGGAGGTGGTGCAGCGGCGCGCGCCGATCTACGACAAATCGCAGGACGGCCACTACAATCTCATCAGCGCGCTGCACAAATCGGTGCGCGGCTCCGATCCGGACGCCGCGCTCTATTATCTCGCCCGCATGCTCGACGCCGGCGAGGATCCGCTCTATCTGGCGCGCCGCATCGTGCGCATGGCGGTCGAAGACATCGGGCTCGCCGATCCGCAGGCGCTGGTCGTCGCCAACGCCGCCAAGGACGCCTACGACTTTCTCGGGTCGCCAGAAGGCGAGCTCGCCCTCGCTGAGGCGGTGATCTATGTCGCCACCGCGCCGAAATCGAACGCGGCCTACGCCGCCTTCGGTGCCGCCATGCGCACCGCCAAGGAAGCCGGCTCGCTCTTGCCGCCCAAGCACATTCTCAACGCGCCGACCAAGCTGATGCAAAGCGAAGGCTACGGCTCAGGCTACGAATACGATCACGACGCGCCCGAAGGGTTTTCCGGCCAGGACTATTTCCCGGAAAAACTCAGCCGGCAGAAGTTTTACGATCCGCCCGAGCGCGGGTTTGAGCGAGAGATTCGCAAGCGGCTGGAGTACTGGGCGAAACTGCGGAAGCAATTGGGTCGCGACGGCGTTTAGCGTATAGTCGAGGGCGTTGGAGACCTCACATGAACCGACAATTGAGCGAAGCGATCGCGCGGGTCAGCGAATTACCGGATGACCGGCAACAGGCCGCGGCGGCCTTGTTGGTCGATTTCCTCGAGAGCGATCCGGAGAACGAATTGACCTCTGAGCAGATTGCCGAGATCGAACGGCGCTTGGCGGAGAACGACATAGCGACCGATGAGGAGGTGAAAGCGTTCTTTGACCAGATGAAATTATGAAAGTCATTTATCATCGCAGCGCGCTGCGGGATTTGGAAGCGATTCACAAATACATTGCCAAGGACAATCTGGACGCCGCCAACCGAGTAGTCGCGCGCATCAGGCAGGCGACTAGCCGCTTGGAGAATTTTCCATACTCCGGACGGATTGGTCCGCGAGGCGTGAGGCTTCTTTCGGTGACCGGTCTGCCATACATCGTCATACACCGGGTCGACGATCAGACCGTGCGTATTGTTGCGGTTTTTCACACCTCACGAAATCGGCGCTTTTGATGGCGTGGAGGGCAGTCTGTGCGATTCGTCCGATTTGCGGCGGGGGGTGATGAATGAGTAGAGGTGGCCGCGGACCGCGCCAGCCCGGCGGCGGCAGGCAGATCGCCGGGCCGCGGCACCACTTTGCTCACTCTCACGCTGAGGTGCGAGCGAAGCGTGCCTCGAAGGGCGAGGGCCCCGGACTCGCGGGCCCTTCATCCTTCAAGGCGCGCCGTTGGCGCGCACCTCAGGATGAGGGGAAACAGAAAAGCGCGCCTTTGCCGGCGCCGACCGGCGTTCAAAACGTCGTGGTCGCGCCGGACGAATCCGGTATGCGCGTTGATCGCTTTCTGGAAGCGCGTTGTCCGGGCTTGAGCTTTTCCCACATCCAGCGCGTCATCCGCAAAGGCGAGGTGCGGGTTGATGGCAAGCGCACGCAGCCGAACAATCGGCTCGTCGCCGGACAGATGGTGCGCATTCCGCCGTTGCGGCTTGAGGCGCCGGCGCCGCGCGCGGTCGGCAGCGAAGCCGACGACAAGACCCGCGCGTTTCTCAAATCCATCACGTTGTACGAGGACGCCGACGTTCTGGTGGTCAACAAGCCGATGGGGCTTGCGGTGCAGGGCGGCTCCGGCACCACCCGACATCTCGACGGCATGCTCGAAGTCTTGCGCGATTCGCACGGCCAGCGACCGCGGCTGGTGCATCGGCTCGACAAGGACACCGCCGGCTGCCTCCTGGTCGCCAAGACGCGCTTTGCCGCGGCTGCGCTTGCCAAAACGTTTCGCTCGCGTTCAGCACGCAAAATCTACTGGGCGTTGGTCGCCGGCGTGCCAAAGCCGCGGCAGGGCCGTATCTCGACGTTTTTGGCCAAGGACGCCCGCGAGGACGAGTCGGTCATGCGCATCGCGCGCCACGGCGAGGAGGGCGCGAGCCACGCCGTCACGTATTACGCCGTGGTCGAAACCGCAGGGCCGGCGCTGGCCTGGATTTCGCTCAAACCGGTGACCGGCCGCACCCATCAGCTGCGCGCCCACATGGCGCATATCGGCCATCCGATCGTCGGCGACGCCAAATATTTCGCCCGCGAGAATTGGGAATTGCCCGGCGGCATGCAGAACAAGCTGCATTTGCTTGCACGTCGCATCGCCGTGCCGCACCCGCGCGGCGGCACGATCGACGTCACCGCGCCGCTGCCGCCGCACATGCTGCAATCGTGGAACCTGCTCGGCCTCGACGCCGCGCGTTACGATCCGATCGAGGCGGCGCCGGAGGAATAGGGCAAATCCCGAACGGTTTTTACGGCGAGCGGTTCCTCTTTGAAAGGCGCGTCATGAAGTTCCCTCGTCATTGCGAGGAGCGAAGCGACGAAGCAATCCAGTGCTGCGCTGCCGCACTGGATTGCTTCGCGGAGCTTGTCATCGGGCCGGCCACTTCGGCCCGGACCCGTTGGCTCGCAATGACGATGATGAGCTCGCTCTCGGCGTTCGCTTTACTCTTCGCCGCATTTGCCGCTTCAGCCCAAGAGTTCAGCGATCCCTATTCGATCATGGCGCCGGAGCGCGCGCCGGCGCGGCACTACGTGCACAAATCACCCACCCGAACGCGGCCTTTGTCGCCTTCGGGTGAGAAGGCCGAAAGCACGCGCCATATCCATCGGCATGCCGTCATCGCCCATGGCTCGCCCGGCGTGGTGCTGCCGACGCCGCTGCCGCGCACGCCGCTCATTCCGCCCGAGGGCGGCACTGCGCCGCTGGTGCAGCCGGCGCCGCAGCAGCAAGGTGTCACGGTCTTGCCCGGCGTCGCCAGCCCGATCCCGAACCTGTCGCACGGTCCGGAAACCTTGCAGGACCGCGCCTCGCGTTGCGCCTTCCAGCAACAGCTTTACAACGTGCCCGGCAATCTCGGCCCGCAATACATGGGCGCGTGCCTGCAGTGACGGCCGCTAGCGCAAGCTGGCGTTGATCTTGTCCAGCACCGCGGCGCCGGGGCACAGTTCCTTCTCGAACAGCGCGTTGAGCGGCGCCGCGACGGTGTTGAGATGGCCGTGCAAATCCTCGGGGTCGCGCTCGACATAGAGCAGCCCGGTGACGATCTGGCCCTTGTCGGCGTGCTGGTGCAAAAAACTCATCGCCGCCAGCCGGTCGTGCACGTCGTACTCGGCGTTAAGCTTGCGCAGCGCCAGCACCGTGCCGTCGTGTTGCTCGACCATCTCGACCGTGCCGGGCGCGTAATCGACGTGAATCGGCGGCCGGCCGGTCATGAAATCGAGGAAATTGACGGCTTCGTTGTGCTCGCGCACGTAATCGAAGCTCTTGGTCGAGCCGGCGTGATTGTTGAAGGCGACGCAGGGCGAAATCACGTCGAGGAACGCGGCGCCGTTATGCTCGATCGCGGCCTTGATCAGCGGCACCAGCTGCTTCTTGTCGCCGGAGAACGAGCGCGCCACGAAGCTCGCGCCGAGCTGCAGCGCGATGCCGGCCATGTCGATGGCATTGTCGGCGTTGACGACGCCGCGCTTCGACTTCGAGCCGCGGTCGGCGGTGGCGGAGAACTGGCCCTTGGTCAGACCGTACACGCCGTTGTTCTCGACGATGTAGACCATGTTGACGCCGCGCCGCATGGCGTGAGCGAACTGGCCGAAGCCGATCGAGGCGGAATCGCCGTCGCCCGACACGCCGAGATAGATCAGGTCGCGGTTGGCGAGGTTGGCGCCGGTCAAGACCGACGGCATTCGGCCGTGCACCGAATTGAAGCCGTGCGAATTGCCGAGAAAATAATCCGGCGTCTTCGACGAGCAGCCGATGCCGGAGATTTTCGCCACCCGATGCGGCTCGATCGAGAGCTCGAAGCAGGCCTCGATGATCGCGGCGGTGATCGAGTCGTGGCCGCAGCCGGCGCACAGCGTCGAGATTTTGCCCTCGTAGTCGCGGTGCGTGTAGCCGAGCTTGTTCTTCGGCAGTTCGGGATGGTGGAATTTCGGCTTGACGACGTAGGTCATGGAATGGTCGGCCTTTTCTTCTTGGTCACGACACCACTTTGCGCAGCGGCGTCACCTTGAGCGCATCGAGGTGCTCGCCAATGGAGCGGGCGATGAAACGGGCGGTGATCGGGGTGCCGTCGTAGTGCAGGATCGGCACGAGCCGCACCGGATCGATGCTGCATTCGTTGACGATCAGCGAGCGCAGCTGCGCGTCGCGGTTCTGCTCGACGACGAATACGAAGTCGTGGTCGGCGATGAAGCTCGAGACGCTGGAATGGAACGGGAAGGCGCGCACGCGTAAGCGGTCGAGATACTGTTCGTTCGCTTCCAGCATCTCGATCGCCTCGTCCATCGCCGGCGCCGTCGAGCCGAAATAGATCACGCCGTATTTGGTCGGCTTGTCGGCATTGGCCTGCAGCGGACGCGGCACCAGATCCTTGGCGGTCTCGAACTTGCGCAGGAGCCGCTGCATGTTGTCGGCATAGACCACGCCTTCTTCGCTGTAGCGCGCGTAACGGTCGCGCGAGGTGCCGCGGGTGAAGAACGAGCCCTTGGTCGGATGGGTGCCCGGATAGGTGCGGTACGGGATGCCGTCGCCGTCGACGTCGAGATAACGGCCGAAATCGGCGCCGGCTTCGAGCGCCGCCGCCGTCATGATCTTACCGCGGTCGTATTGCTTGGCGTCGTTCCATTTCAGCGGCCGGCACAGCCGGTGGTTCATGCCGATGTCGAGATCGAGCATGAGGAAAATCGTGGTCTGCAGCCGATCGGCGAGATCGAAGGCCTGCGCCGCCATTTCGAAGGCCTCGGCCGGATCCTCGGGAAACAGCAGCACATGCTTGGTGTCGCCGTGCGACGCATAGGCGGCGCTGATGATGTCGCATTGCTGGGTGCGGGTCGGCATGCCGGTGGACGGTCCGGCACGCTGCACGTCCATGATTACGGCCGGTATCTCGGCGAAATAGGACAGACCGATGAATTCCTGCATCAGCGAGATACCGGGACCCGAGGTGGCGGTGAAGGCGCGGGCGCCGTTCCAGCCGGCGCCGATCACGATGCCGATCGAGGCCAATTCGTCCTCGCCCTGGACGATGGCGTATTTTGCTTTCTTGCTTTCGGGATCGTGCCGCAGCCGTTTGCAGTGGCCGGTGAAGGCGTCGGCGAGCGACGAGGACGGCGTGATCGGATACCAGGCGCACACCGTGGCGCCGCCATAGACCGCGCCGAGCGCGGCTGCCGAATTGCCCTCGATGAAGATGCGGTCGCCGACGGTGTTGGCGCGGCGCAGCCGCAACCCGATCGGGTGCTCGAGATTCATCATCACCCAGTCGCGGCCGAGATGCAGCGCGTGCTTGTTGGCGTCGAACAGCTTTTCCTTGCCCTTGTACTGTTCGCCGATCAGCTTCTCGATCTCGGCCACGTCCATGTCGAGCAGCGCCGAGAGCGCGCCGAGATAGATGATGTTCTTGAACAGCTGGCGCTGCCGCGGGTCGGAATATTCGCGGTTGCAGATCGCAGTCAGCGGCACGCCGATGACGTTGATGTCGTCGCGGAATTTCGATTTCGGCAGCGGCTTGGTGCAGTCGTAGAGCAGGTAGCCGCCCGGCTCGATCGAGGCGACATCCTTGTCCCAGGTCTGCGGATTCATTGCCACCATCAGGTCGGTGCCGCCGCGGGCGCCGAGATGGCCGGCTTCCGAGATGCGCACCTCGTACCAGGTCGGCAGGCCCTGAATGTTGGACGGAAAGATATTGCGCGGCGCGACTGGGATGCCCATGCGCAGCACGGCCCGGGCGAACATTTCATTGGCGCTCGCCGAGCCGGAGCCGTTGACGTTGGCGAACCGGACGACGAAGTCGTTTACGCTTTGAAGTGGCATGCTTGTTCCGCGTGAGTCATGTCGATCAGATATTTCTGCATGTCCCAGGCGCCGGTCGGGCAGCGTTCGGCGCATAGGCCGCAATGCAGGCAGACATCCTCGTCCTTGACCATGATGCGGCCGGTCTTGAGGCTGTTGCCGATGTAGAGGTCCTGCGTCACGTTCTGCGCCGGCGCCTGCAGCCTGGTGCGCAGCTCGGCTTCGTCGCCGTTCTGCGTGAACGTGATGCAGTCCATCGGGCAGATGTCAACGCAGGCATCGCATTCGATGCAGAGCTGGCCGGTGAACACGGTCTGCACATCGCAATTGAGGCAGCGCTCCGCCTCCTTCAAGGCGAGCTCAATGTCGTAACCGAGCTCGACCTCGGACTTGATGTCGCGCAAGGACAGCGCCTTGTCGCGATGCGGCACCCGGTAGCGCTTATCGAGCGCGATCTCGTTGTCGTAGGACCATTCGTGGATGCCCATCTTCTGGCTGGCCACGGTCACCCGGGGCGGCGGCCGCACTGCAACGTCCTCGCCGCGGCAGAGCCGATCGATCGAGATCGCCGCGTCTTGGCCGTGCGCGACCGCCCAGATGATGTTCTTCGGCCCGAACGCCGCGTCGCCGCCGAAGAACACCTTCGGGTTGGTCGAGGCCATGGTTTTCTGATCGACCTTGGGCATGTCCCATTTGTCGAACTCGATGCCGCAATCGCGCTCGATCCACGGAAAGGCGTTTTCCTGGCCGACCGCGACCAGTACGTCGTCGCAGGGGAAGTGCTGATCGGGCTCACCGGTCGGGATCAGCTCGCGGCGGCCCTTGGCATCGCGCACCGCCTTGACCTTCTCGAACACCACGCCGGTGAGCTTGCCGTTGTCGTGGCTGAACTCCTTGGGCACGAGGTAATTGAAGATCGGAATATCCTCGTGCATCGCGTCTTCCTTCTCCCAGGGAGACGCTTTCATTTCCTCAAAGCCGGACCGCACCACGACCTTGACGTCCTCGCCGCCGAGCCGGCGCGAGGAGCGGCAGCAATCCATTGCGGTGTTGCCGCCGCCGAGCACGATGACACGCTTGCCGATCTTGTCGATGTGGCCGAACGAGACGCTGGACAGCCAATCGATGCCGATGTGGATGTTCTTGGCCGCTTCCTTGCGGCCGGGAATGTCGAGGTCGCGGCCGCGCGGCGCGCCGCAGCCGACGAAGATCGCGTCGAAATTTTCCGCCAGCAGCGCCTTCATGCTGTCGATGCGCTTGCCGCCGTTAAATTCGATGCCGAGGTCGAGAATGTACTGGCATTCTTCGTCGAGCACGCTCTCCGGCAGGCGGAATTTCGGAATCTGGGTGCGCATCATGCCGCCGGCTAACGGGTCCTGGTCGAACACGACGCATTCGTAGCCCATCGGAGCGAGGTCGCGAGCCACCGCGAGCGAAGCGGGGCCGCCGCCCACGAGCGCGATGCGTTTGCCGTTCTTCTGTGCCGCCGGTTTCGGCAACCGGGCGCGGATGTCGTCCTTGAAGTCGGCGGCGACGCGCTTTAGTCGGCAGATCGCCACCGGCTCGGCTTCGACCCGGCCGCGCCGGCAGGCCGGCTCGCAGGGCCGGTCGCAGGTCCGCCCCAAAATGCCGGGGAAGACGTTGGATTCCCAATTGATCATGTAGGCGTCGCTGTAGCGGCCCGCGGCGATCAAACGGATGTATTCGGGTACCGGCGTGTGCGCCGGGCAGGCCCACTGACAGTCCACCACCTTGTGGAAGTAGTCCGGAGCCGCAATGTCGGTAGGTTTCATTGACTCCTCTTGCACGCAGCGTCCGCCGGCATTCGGGCGGTACGCACGCTGCGCGGATCGGCGCCCCCACGGTTTGGCTCCGTTGCCGAATCCGGGCCGGGATAGTAGTCGAGCGGGATGCCGATTTCCACCGCTTCCACTTGTTATAACAGGGTTTTGTCGCTCGCGGTCCTTAACAAGCGCGCGACTGGCACCGCGTACTTTGTCGCAGCCGTCAACGCTCCGTCACAATCGCCCCGGCCTTCGACGTAAGCATTTGAATATGTTGTATATTTCGAGCCTATGCAGACCTAACTTGCAGCGATGCTGCGGGCGCCGGTTCCGCTCCGTCGTCAAGAGGTAAAAAAAATCCGATGGCCGACGCCAGCAACGGCGGTTCCGCCAGCAATCCCATCGAGGCAGTGCGCCGCGTGTCACGGCCGGCGCTGCCGCGCCGGTTCTATGCGCAAGCGAGTGCCGCCGAGGACGCGAATGGGTATGCGGTGCAGCTCGACAGCAAGCCAGTGCGCACGCCAGCCCGCCGCGTTCTCGCGGCGCCGACGCTGGCGCTGGCGCAAGCCATCGCCGCCGAATGGCAGGCGCAGCGCGACGTGATCGATCCGGCGACGATGCCGCTGACCCGACTCGCCAACGCCATTATCGACGGCGTTGCCGACCGGGCGGGGCCGATCGCCGACGAAATCGCCAAATACGCGGCGTCCGATCTTTTGTTCTACCGCGCGGCAACGCCTTCTGAACTTGTCGAGCGGCAGCGGCGCCATTGGGATCCGGTCCTGGCCTGGGCCGCGGAGGCTTTGGGCGCACGATTTGCGATTGCAGAAGGCGTCATTCACGTCGCCCAGCCGGATGAGGCGCTTGTGGCGGTGCGCGCTGCGATTCCCGACGAGCCGTGGTCGCTTGGCGCGCTGCACGCCGCGACCACGCTGACGGGTTCAGCGCTGCTGGCGCTGGCGCTGGCGCATCGCCGGCTCTCGGTCGAGGCGGCGTGGCAAGCGGCCCACGTCGACGAGGACTGGAACATGGAGCAATGGGGCCGCGACCCGCTCGCGCTCGAACGCCGCGCAGCCCGCTTCGCCGAATTGCAGGTGGCCGCGACAGTGCTCGATCTGCAGCGCGGATTTCGTTGACGACGCCTCGAGGCTAGGCGCAAAACCAGGCAGTGCGCGGCAACGGAGGCATAGGTGGGCGCGTCGGTCTCGGTTGAGGCGGCCAAGCACGCGCTGTTGGCGGCCGGGCTTATTCTCGCCATCGGCACCGCGGCCGGCCTTATCGCGCGACAAATGCGCATTCCCGACATCGCGCTGTTCCTGATCGCCGGCATCCTGATCGGCCCGCAGGCGCTGCGGCTGATCGACCTCAACGCTGACTCGCCGCTCTATCAAATCCTGCTGCTGTTTGGCGCCAGCTACATCCTGTTCGACGGCGGCGCCGCGTTGCGGCTCGACGTGCTCAAGCGGATCTGGATCACCATCGCTGTCATCGCCACGGCGGGCGTGGTGATCACCGCGGCGATCACCGGCGCCGCCGCGCATTTTTTACTGGGCGCGCCGTGGCTCGTGGCGATGCTGTTGGGCGCGGTGGTGGCGCCCACCGATCCGGCGACGCTGATTCCGATTTTTCGACAGATGCACGTACGCGAGCGCCTGGCGCAAATGCTGATGTGCGAGTCCGCGTTCAACGATCCCACGGCGGCGATCGTCAGCTTCGCTATACTGCGCGTGGTGATGGGCATCGGCCAATTTTCGCTCGGCTTCTCACTGTTGATCATGCTCCAGCAAGCGGCGCTCGGCATTCTTGCCGGGCTCGTTCTCGGCTATCTCGCCGCGCTGCTCATCGCCCACGAGCGCTGGGGCTTTCTTCTGGAATATGCGCCGCTGGTCACGCTGATGGCGGTGATCGGCGCCTATTTCGCCGCCGATGGCGTGCAGGCGAGCGGCTTCATGGCCGTGTTCGTGTTCGGCATCGTGCTCGGCAACAAGGATGCGTTCGGCTTCAAGATGTCGCTAGCCGAACAACAGCGGCTCGATCAATTCGTGACGACGACCGCCTTCATCATGCGCCTGTTCATCTTTACACTACTTGGCACGCAGGTCGATTTTCACCTCATCGATCTTTATCTGCTGCCAGGCATAGCCGTCGTCGCGATCTTCATGGCAGTGGCGCGGCCGGTAGCGGTGTTTTGCTGCGCGCTGCCCGACCGGCGCGCGCGGTGGAGCCGCAACGAGCTCTTGTTCATGTGCTGGACGCGCGAGACCGGCGTCATTCCGGCCGCGCTCGCCGGCATCCTGCTCGGCATCAAGGCACCCGGCGCTCAGCTGATCGCTTCGGTCACCTTCATCGCCATTCTCATGACGATCCTGATCCAGGCGCCGACCGCGCGCTGGCTGGCCGGCAAGCTGGACCTCCTGGAAGATCGCAAATAGCCGGCCGCCTATATGGTGTGCCACGTCCGCGTCTGATCGAACACGCAACAAGGAAAAAGGCCCCCGGGCTCCCACCCGGCGGCCCTTTTGTTGGGGCGCCGCGCTAATTCGCCGCTGTTTTCGGCGGGACGGCGTCGGTGTAAAATCAGGCCGTGACGTTGTCTGCATCGGAGCTTTGGGGAGCAACCGCATGCAATGGCACCGGCGAATTTGTTTGCCCGTCGCGCTCACGATCGGCATGCTGGTCGGCGCGCTCGCTGCCCCGGCGGCATGGTCGCAGCCCGGCCGCACGATCCGACTAATCTTGCCGTTCCCACCCGGCGGCCCGGCCGACGTCATGGTGCGCGTTTTGGTGCAACAGATCGGCGCCTCGGGCGGCGCGTCGATGGTGGTGGAGAGCCATCCAGGCGCCGGCACCGAGATCGGAACCGAATACGTTTCGCGCGCGGCCCCAGACGGTAACACGCTCCTGATCATCTCACCTTCGTTCGTCGTTCTGCCGCATGTGCGCAAGCTGAACTACGATCCGTTGAAGGATTTCGTGCCGATTTGCACATTGGCGACCTTTCCGCCGCTCATCGTCGTCAACGGCGATTCTCCCTACCGCACGCTCGGCGATTTCATCGCCGCCGCGCGGGCGCGGCCGGGCGCTCTGACATACGGCACAATCGGCCCGGCGACCTCCTCCCAGATTGCGTTCGAAATGCTCAAACAGGCCGCCAAGGTCGATATCACGTTCGTGCCTTTCACCGGCTATACGCCGGCGGTCCAAGCGCTGTTGGCGCATCAGGTGACGGCCGCCCAAGCCGATCTCACGACGCTGCAAGGTCAATTGCAGACCGGCAAGCTGCGCGCGCTCGCCACGACCGCAGCGGCGCGCGTGCCGGTGTTGCCAAACGTGCCGACCGTTATGGAGTCGGGCTACAAGGACGTCGAGGCTGAGTTTTACGGCGGCGTTGTCGCGCCGGCGAAGACACCGCAAGCGACCATAGGTCAGCTCATCCGCTGGTTCTCGGATGCGATCAAGGCACCGAACGTCAAGGCGAAGTTCGCCGAACTCGGCTTCATTCCGGGCGGGCAGTGCGGCGGCGATTTCGGCGCGATCATTCGCAGGGATTACGACAATTACGGCCGCACGATCCGCGAGGCTCATCTGCAAATGCACTAGGTACCGTGGCGAAGTGAGCTGATCGCCGAACCCATTGCAGGGCGAACTAAAAGCCAAGAGGAGAAGCGACATGCGCTTGATGAAAAGTTTGCCGACATTGGCGGCCGTTGCCGCAGGCGCGGTCCTGGCGTCGTTAGCGCTGCCGTCCAGTTTGGCGCGGGCCCAGCAACAAACTTATGTGATGAAGATTTCGACACCGACCATCCACGACATTCCCGACGGGTGGGCGGCAAATTTCGGCGCCGCGGTGGAAAAGGATTCTGGCGGCCGCATCAAGGCCCAGCTTTATCCGGCAAGCCAGCTTGGCTCGATCCCGCGGCAGATCGAAGGCACGCAGTTCGGTGCGATCCAGATGGAGGTGGTTCCGCCCGAGTTCATGGTCGGCCTCGATCCTCGGTTCGAGGTCATGGCGGCGCCCGGCCTGGTGGATTCGCAGGCGCATGGGCAGCGTGTCGCGGCCGATCCGGCGGTGCTCAAGCTGATGCTCGGCCTCGGCGCCGACAAGGGGCTGCACGGCGTCGGCTTGTTCATGGCCGAGCAGTCCGTGCTGGTTTCGCGCATGCCGCTGCGGCACCTCGCCGACTTCAAGGGCAAGAAAATCAGGATTTTCGCGTCGGAGTTTCAGAGCGAAGCGTTCCAGCGGCTCGGCATCACGCCGGTGGCGATGACGCTCGGCGACGTGTTGCCGGCCATTCAGCAAGGCACCATCGACGGCGCCGTCACCGGAATAGGACCGGTCGCCAATTTCCACATGGTCGATGCAGCGAAATTCGTCACCCAGACCGGGCAGCCGGCGATCTTTTTGATCGCCGTCGTCAACAAAAAATGGTTCGAAGCGCTGCCAAAGGATTTGCAGCAGCTCCTGGAGAAGGACGCTGCGGCGCAATCGCTGGCCATCAATCCGTACGCCGTGGAACAGGTGAAGAAATCCGAGGCAAGCTTTACCTCCAAGGGCGGCGAACTGATCACGTTACCGGCCGCCGAGCACGCCGAGATGATGAAAACCATCGCCAGCGTCGCGCCGGACGTGTCGAGCAAGAATCCGGCGCTCGCCGCGGCCTACAAGATCGTCGCCGATGCCGCGGCGCGGGCGCGCCAGTGAGACCCAACATTACCATTGCACCTCGAGGTACGCGTTCGGGGGGCCCGTTCAGCGGGACGCTTTGGCGTGCTTTTTGGCGAGCGCCCGCCGCCACAATCCACCGGCAACCAGGACCAGCACGGCGCCGGCCGCGCCGGCCGCCCATGGCAAGTTCATGGCGACGTCTTCGCCAAAAGCGGCGGCCAGCGCCGGCGCCACGGCCTTGTCGGTAACCACCGCCTCGGCGGCGACCCAGCCGAGCAAAGCGGCGCCGAGCCATACCAGGATCGGCAGCCGGTCGAGCAGCGCCATGATCAGCGCCGCGCCCGCAATGATGATCGGGATCGAGACCGCAAGACCGATCGCCAGCAGCGTCCAGTCGCCCTGCGCCGCGGTGGCGACGGCGATGATGTTGTCGAGGCTCATGACGATGTCGGCGACAACGACGATAAGCACCGCGCGCCACAGATGCGCCTCGGCCTGCACTCCCGTCTCGTCGCGCGCCTCGGGTAACAAGAGCTTCGCGGCAATGTAGAACAAGGCGATGCCACCGGCGGCCTTCAGGTACGGTAGTTCCATGAGCCGCGCCACCAAGCCGGCGAAAACGATGAGCAGGACGATTGCGACGCCGGCGCCGATCACCATGCCCCAAAGCCGCTGGCGGCGCGGCAGGTTGCGGCAGGCCAGCGCGATGACTACGGCGTTATCCCCTGACAACAGAACATTGATCACGACGATGCGAAACGCCGCGACCCAAAAAGCCGCCTGACCAAGTGCATTGTCCAAGCTTGGGGTGTTCCCAATGGCCGCCATCGAAATCCCGTCGCGGTTTCAGAAGGTATATCGGAAGAAATCGGCTTGTTCGGGGTTCAAAAGGCATGAGGGCCAATGCGTCCTGCCCCTTTTAATTGCAGGACGGGGCTGTACCACGCGCGTCAGTTGTGGCAGCATAATTCATGATCCGGCTCGGCAAATCGAGCCGCCAGAACCATGTGGCCCCGCTGATGCCCCGTCAACCCGGCCATAGCAACATCCCGACTGAACTGTTTCGCTCGTTTGTCGCCATCGGCGAGCTGGGCAGCTTCACCAAAGCAGCCGAGGAACTCGGCCTCACGCAGCCCGCGATCAGCGCTCAGATGAAGCGTCTGCAGGGACTCCTCGGCGGCGATCTCTTCATCAAGAGGGGGCAGGGCGTCGGTCTTACCGAGTTAGGTTGCATGGTCGAGAGCTATGCGCGGCGGATCCTGGCGCTCAACGACCAGGTCATCGCCATCGCCGGCCGGGTGCCCAAAGGGGAGACGCTGTACATTGGAATCCAAAACATATTCGTGCGCACCGTCTTGCCCAATGTGGTGCGCAAGTTGCCGGCTGCCGCCACCGCAAGCTATCGATTTATTGCGGGCAATGCGCCGTATCTCGCCGAGAAACTGCGCTCCGGTTACGTCGATCTCGCCGTCACGTTTGTGCAGGCGGAAATGCGGCGCGGACTGATTGCAGAATGGCTGGAACCGCTGGAGTGGGTGCACGCACCGCACTTTAGGTTGCCCGACGACGAGCCCGTTCCCTATCTCAGTCGCGAGGGAGGCTACGTCGACCGCGTGGTTCTCGACCTTCTCGACGAGTGCAAGGTGCCTTACCGGATCGCTTTCAGCGCGGTCGACCCGTGGAGTCTCGGCGCCGCGGCCGAAGCCGGGCTTGGCGTGCTGGTGATGCTCGAGCGCGGCAAGTTGGATCTATCGCGCTCGCTGGTCAGCGCTGAGAACAACATTCTGCCGAAGATTCCGGCAATGCGGGCCGGCATTTATTCCAAGGAAGGTTTTGATATCGAACGCCATCGGGTCCTGACGGAGGTGTTCGTGTCGGCGGTAAGGCCCTCCTGAAAGCATAAGCATTCAGAACCGCGTTTGGCTAGCTTGCGTGCTGATTGCGACTGCTCGTGCGCGGCCGACATGAAGCTCTGCCTCAGCCGCCGGTGACGCTCATGTGCCGCGCCAACGCCGGTCGTTTGTGGCGGCGGTCGATGATGAAATCGTGGCCCTTGGGCTTGCGTGCAATCGCCTCGTCGATCGCGGCCATGAGCGGAGCGTCGCTCTCGGAGGCGCGCAGCGGTTTGCGCAAGTCGGCGGCGTCCTCCTGGCCGAGGCACATGTAGAGCGTGCCGGTGCAGGTGACGCGCACACGGTTGCAGGACTCGCAGAAATTGTGGGTCATCGGCGTGATGAAGCCGAGCCGGCCGCCGGTCTCGGCGACACGCACATAGCGCGCCGGCCCGCCGCTGCGGTAATCGAGCTCCTCCAGATGATAGCGTTCGGCAAGCCGGGCGCGCACCATCGACAGCGGCAGATATTGGTCGAGCCGGCCCTCGCCGATCTCGCCGAGCGGCATGACTTCGATCAGCGTCAGCTCCATGCCGCGGCCGTGCGCCCATTCGATCAAGCGGAAAAATTCGTCATCGTTGACGCCCTTGAGCGCCACGGCGTTGATCTTGATCTGCAAGCCTGCGGCTTGGGCGGCGTCGATGCCGTCGAGCACCTTGTCGAGCGAGCCCCAGCGGGTGATGGCGCCGAATTTCTCCGCATCAAGCGTGTCGAGGGAGACGTTGATGCGCTTGATGCCGTGCGCCTTGATCTCTTCGGCATACTTGGCGAGCTGCGAGCCATTCGTGGTCAGTGTCAGCTCGTCGAGCTGGCCGGTGCGCAGGTGGCGCGACAGCGAGGCGACGAGCGTCATGATGCCGCGCCGCACCAAGGGCTCACCGCCGGTGAGGCGCAGTTTGCGCACGCCACGCGCGACAAAGGCCGAGCATAGGCGGTCGAGTTCCTCGAGCGTGAGGATGTCGGCCTTCGGCAGGAACGTCATGTTCTCCGCCATGCAATAAACGCAGCGGAAATCGCAGCGGTCGGTCACCGATACGCGCAGATAAGTGATGGCTCGGCCGAACGGATCGACCAGCGGCGCCAGCGCTGCCGCACCGGTGAACTCAGGCGCGCCATCAGCCTCGAACTCTTGCGTATGCAGGCCGTCCATCAATGACATCCCGGCGCGGCTTTTAAGCGCGGTTGGCAAAGCGTTCCGCCAAGCTTGAGATAAGCACGATAGTGCCGGATGCAGCCCCGGCCGTCCAGGCATCGCCGCAGGTGACCAGACGTGCGGGCGGCGCTTTTCGATTTACTTCGAGCGCCGCGGCACTCGGCCGCAACCTTACTGCTGCGTTGCCGGTGCCGGCGGGAAGGGCGATGGGGCCGCCTGCTGCTGGGGGGGCGCTTGCGCCGGGAACGGGCTGCCGCCTTCGGCCGGCGGCTGTGTCATCTTGGCCGCGGTCCGCGTGCGCTCCGACGTTCTTCGCGGCTTGTGAACCGGCTTCGGCGGCGGCGCCACGGCCTGCAACGCCACCTGCACCGGATTCGGCGTTAGACTGGGCGGCGGATTTTCCCAGAACGAATGCTCCGGCGGTGGTGCAACCGTGACCTGAATCGTCTGCGCCACGTAGCCGGCCTTGGTGATGGTGATTGGCTGGTTTTCGGCCGGTACGGCCAGCGCACAGGGCGTGAAACACGTTTGGCCCTGGATGGTGCGGACATCGGCGCCGGGCGGATCGGATTCGAAGCGCAGTGTTTGGAGTTGGGGCGTTGACGAACTGGATGACATCCAATCCGGCATCGATGGCATCCAATCCGGCATGCCGCTGCATCCGGCAAGCGCTACGCCCATCACGGCCGCCGCAGCGGCGACGAGTCCGACGCGTGACATGACCCCTCTCCGTCCCGAAGGCAGGACCGTAGGCCGGCTGAAGCCTTTGGTAAAGCCCGCAGCAGTCAAATTGCCGCGCCGATCGGGTCCACAGGACCCCGCCAAGCAGACTCGGGCGCGCCGGGCGACTGGCAATTCTTAAACAATCATAAATAGTTAATGGACGTTCCTGCGCTTGAGGTCCGCTGCCGGGCGCGCGCTTTGGTTGTTTACGATGAATCGGGATCGAGGCGGCAGCGCCGGACGCTCGGCCGGGTAGGTAGTGCCGCGGGCACGGCACCACGCCCTTGAAGCTCGGCCGCCAAGATGCTCACCGCGGGCGGCAGGTCGGCGAATGAGCTGATGATGCGGTCCGGCTTTAGATTAACGAGCGGGACATCGCTGTAGCCGAAATCCACCGCCACGACCGGCACCCGGGCGGCGCGGGCGGTGGCCACGTCGGTCTTGGAATCGCCGACCATGATGGCGGAAGCCGGCTCGCCCCCGGCACGCTGCACCGTCCGCTGCAATATTTCCGGATCGGGCTTGTGCAGGCCGAATGTGTCCGGACCGCAGATCGCGGCGAAGCGCGGTGCGAGCTTGAGAATATCGAGGAGCCTGACCGAGAGCCATTCGAGCTTGTTGGTGCAGACCGCGAGCCTATGACCCGCGGCGTCAAGCGCATCGAGCGCGCCATCGAGCTTTGCAAACGGCCGCGACCGGTCGGCGAGATGATCGGCGTAATGGGCGATGAAGGCAGCGTAGAGCCGGTCGATGTCGGCGGCGGCGCAGGCGTGCCCCTCCGCGGCGAGCGCCCGCTCGATCATGCCCCTGGCGCCGCCGCCAATGAGGTTGCGTGCGGTCTGAAACGGGACGGCGGGCAGGCGCTCCTGCGTGAGAACGAAGTTGAGCGTATCGATGAGGTCGGGGGCGGTGTCGATCAGCGTGCCGTCGAGATCGAAGACGATGGTCAACATGCCGCCCCGCCTAGCCGGTGGCGCATGCCCGTGCAAGGCAACACCGCTTTCGGCGCGGTTTTTTGCATTTTTCTTGAATATTTCTTGGGCCGTTCTGCAGAACGGCGCTACATACGGCGCGGGCGAACTACGTCGAAGGGCTTTGGTTGGGTGGTTATGGACGTCGAGGGGCAAAAGCGCGCCGCCGCTGAGCGCGCGCTTGATTTCGTGCAGCCGGGCATGCGGCTTGGCCTCGGCACCGGCTCGACCGCGGCGCATTTCGTCGCTCTCTTGGGCGAGCGCGCCCGGGCGGGTCTCAACGTCGTCGCCGTGCCGACGTCGGAGGCGACGCGCGCGTTGGCCGAGCGGTTCGGTATTGCGCTCACCACGCTCGACGACGCGCCGCAACTGGACCTCACGGTCGATGGCGCCGACGAGATCGCGCCGGATCTTACTCTGATGAAAGGCGGCGGCGGCGCGCTGCTTCGCGAAAAGATCGTGGCCAGCGCTTCGGCGCGGATGATCGTGATCGCCGACCAGTCGAAATGGGTCGAGGCGCTCGGGCGCTTTCCGCTGCCGATCGAGATCGTGCCGTTCGGCGCCACCGTGACGCAGCGCGCCGTCGAGACCGTTGCCGCCGCGGCCGGCTGTCCAGGGCCGGCGATGCTGCGCAAAACCGCCTCCGGCCATCCTTTCGTCACGGACGGCGGGCACTGGCTGCTCGACGCTCAGTTGCAGCGCATCGGCGACCCGCGCGATCTCGCGGATCGCCTGGCGGCCGTGCCCGGCGTAGTGGAACACGGCTTGTTCATCGCTCTGGCGCGGACTGCTATTGTTGCCGGCCCGGCGGGCGTGCGCATCGTCGAGCGGCCTTGACCTTTCGAGCTTCAAAAAGGAGTGCGTCCATGATCGCCCGTCCGTCCCCGCGCCACACTGCGCCCCAGCGCCGGTATCGGCTGTTGGCGGCGCTGTTGGGGCTCCTCCTGATCGGCCTTGCCAGACCGGTTGCGGCTCAAAGTCCGGCGCAGACCCCGTCGCCCGCCGCGATCCTGCTCGCCAAACAAATCGTCGAGCTCAAAGGCGCCCGCGAGCTGTTCACGCCGCTTGTTCGCGGCGTGGTCGAGAAGGTCAAGGACCAGTTCCTGCAGACCAATTTCATGTGGGCCAAGGACCTCAACGAGGTCGCCGCCGGTCTGGAAAAAGACTATGCCCCGCGCGTCGACGAACTGGTCGACATGAGTGCGCGCATCTACGCCAGCCATTTCACGGAAGCCGAGCTCAAACAGCTTCTCGCCTTCTATCAGTCGCCGGTCGGCCGCAAGGCGATCCTGGAAGAGCCGAAGGCGCTCGACGAGAGCATGGCGAGCAGCGGGAATTGGGGCGACAATCTCGCCGACGAAGTCATCGTCAAGATACGCGACGAAATGAAGAAGCGCGGGCACGACCTCTAGCATGGCTGATCACGACGTCGACCTGTTCGTCATCGGCGGCGGGTCCGGCGGCGTTCGCGCCGCGCGGGTTGCCGCGCAGCATGGCGCGCGCGTCATGCTGGCGGAGGAATATCGCGTCGGCGGCACCTGCGTGATCCGCGGCTGCGTGCCGAAGAAGCTTTTGGTCTACGCCTCCCGCTTTCGCGGCGAGTTCGAGGATGCCGCCGGCTACGGCTGGACCCTGCCGCAGCCGTCGTTCGACTGGCCGACGCTGATCGCCAACAAGGACCGTGAGATCGCGCGGCTCGAAGCGGCCTACACCGCGACCTTGCAGAGAGCCGGCGTCGCCGTGGTCAAGAGCCGCGCAGTGCTGGCCGATGCCCATACGGTCGCGCTTGCCAACGGCGAGCGGGTGCGGGCGGCCACGATTCTGATTTCGACCGGCGGCGCGCCGAGCTACGGCGATAAGATTCCCGGACTGGAGCACGCCATTTCCTCCAACGAGGCATTCCATCTACCGGAACTGCCGCGCCGCGTCGTCATTCAGGGCGGCGGCTATATCGCGGTGGAATTTGCCGGCATTTTTGCCGGTCTCGGCGCGCACGTCACGCTCGTCTATCGCGGCGAAAACATCCTGCGCGGCTTTGACGACGATGTGCGCCATCACGTGCGCGTGGAAATGGAAAAGCACGGCATAAAAGTCATTACCAGCTGCAAGGTCGCGGCGATCGAGAAGAGCGGCGCGCATTTTGTGGCGCAACTCTCCAGCGGCAATCAAATCTCCGCCGATTGCGTCATGTTCGCGGTCGGCCGCCTTCCTAACATCGCCAAGCTCGGCCTGAAAGAGGCCGGCGTCGCGCTTGCCGGCAACGGCGGCATCGCCGTAAACGAATTCTCACGCACCAGCGTCGCCAACATTTACGCTGTCGGCGACGTCACCAACCGCGTCAATCTCACGCCAGTCGCCATCCGCGAGGGCCACGCCTTCGCCGACACGGCATTCGGCGGCAAGCCGACCGCTGTCGACCATACCAACGTGCCGACCGCGGTGTTCTCCGATCCCGAGGTGGGCGTTGTCGGCCTGACCGAGACGCAGGCGCGTGAGAAGCTTGTTCGAACCGACATCTATAGGGCCATGTTCAGGCCGCTGAAGGCGACCTTGTCCGGCCGTGATACTGCCGTGCTGCTCAAGCTCGTGGTCGATGGCTTGAACGACCGCGTGGTCGGCTGCCACGTCGTCGGCGAGGGCGCCGCCGAGATGATCCAGCTCGGCGCCGTGGCGGTGAAGATGCAGGCCACCAAGGCCGATTTCGACGCCACGGTCGCGCTGCACCCAACCGCGGCCGAAGAGCTCGTGACGATGCGCACCAGAAGCGCGAGCTACAGCCGCGAAGCGGCCGAATAGCCCGACAGACCGGCAAAATCGCCGGGCTGTCGCTATATCCAGCGGGACTGTATAAGACCCGGCAAAACTGTTGCCCTGGAGAAAGTGTCATGTCCACGCGGCCGAAGGCGGCGAAGTGGAGCCCGGATTCCTGGCGCTCCAAGCCGGCGCTGCAGATGCCCGACTACCCCGACCGCAACGCGCTGGCCGAGGTCGAGGCGCAGCTCGCCAGCTTTCCGCCGCTGGTCTTCGCCGGCGAAGCCCGTAACTTGAAGCACGAGCTGGCGCAGGTCGCCGCCGGCGAAGCGTTTTTGCTGCAGGGCGGCGACTGCGCCGAAAGCTTCGCCGAGCACGGCGCCAACAATATCCGCGATTTCTTCCGGCTGTTCCTGCAGATGGCGGTGGTGCTGACCTATGCGGCGGCCTCGCCGGTGGTCAAGATCGGCCGCATTGCCGGCCAGTTCGCCAAGCCGCGCACCTCGCCGACCGAAAAGCGCGGCGGCGTCGAGCTGCCGGTCTATCGCGGCGACATTATCAACGGCACCGACTTCACTGCCGAAGCGCGGGTGCCCGATCCGCGCCGTCAGCTGGAAGCGTACCGGCAGTCCGCGGCGACGCTCAATCTCTTGCGCGCGTTCGCCACCGGCGGCTACGCCAACCTGTCGAACGCGCACCAATGGATGCTGTCGTTCGTCAAGGACTCGCCGCAATCGAAGCGCTACGCCGAGCTTGCCAACCACATCACCGAGGCGCTCGGCTTCATGCGCGCTTGCGGCGTCGATCCGCAGTCGCACAACGAGCTGCGCACCACCAATTTCTTCACCAGCCACGAGGCGCTGCTGCTCGGCTACGAACAGGCGTTTACCCGGGTCGATTCGACGACCGGCGACTGGTACTGCACCAGCGGCCACATGGTGTGGATCGGCGACCGCACGCGCCAGCCGGATCATGCCCACGTCGAATACTGCCGCGGCATCAAGAACCCGCTGGGGCTGAAGACCGGGCCGTCGCAAAAGCCCGACGAGCTCCTGCGTCTCATCGACATCCTCAATCCCGATAACGAGCCAGGCCGGCTCACGCTCATTTGCCGGGTCGGTGCCGACAAGGCGGTCGATCTGTTGCCGGCGCTCGTTCGCGCGGTCAAACGCGAGGGCCACAATGTGGTGTGGTCGTGCGATCCGATGCACGGCAACACGATCACGTCGGTATCCGGCTACAAGACCCGGCCGTTCGACCAGATTCTGAAAGAAGTGCGGGCGTTTTTTCAAGTTCATGCCGCCGAAGGCACCATCGCCGGCGGCGTGCATCTGGAAATGACCGGGCAGAACGTCACCGAATGCACCGGCGGCGCCCGCGCCATCACCGACGAGGACCTCAACGACCGCTATCACACGGTGTGCGATCCGCGCCTCAATGCCGAGCAGTCGCTCGACCTGGCGTTCTTGTTGGCCGATTTGTTGAAGTCCGAACGCGAGGGCAAGGCAAACAAGGCGCAGCCGCTGCCGGCAGTCGCGGGGCTGTGACGGCGGAGAGAGGCAGCGCAAGGTTCTCGTCTGTCGTCCTGAGCGCTCGTCATTGCGAGGAGCCAACGGGTCCGGCCCGAAGTGGCCGGCCCGATGACAAGCTCCGCGACGAAGCGATCCAGAACGTGTCTCCGCCCTGAATTGCTTCGCTTCGCTTGCGATGACGTATTGGGATGGGCCCGAATCCATCATTTGTAAACGATGTGCCTCCGTCCTCGGTTTACAAATAAATCACCCAAGCGCCCGCTCGTTTACGAAGCGCTCATGCTGAGTGAAAAGCGCCGAGCCGATAAAGGAATGCGCAAACAATTTGACTAAAACTGTACCCGTCAAAACAAAAGATACCAAAGACGGGGTGTGCGGTGTCAAAACAACGATGCGTGGCGGGCGCGGCTTTAATCGCATTGCTGGCGGTCACGCCGGCCATCGCAGCTGATCAGGCGCTGCCGCCGTTTGCGCCGCAGCTTGGTGGCTACGCCGAGCCGGCGCCCGCTATCGTGCCGGTCGTGACCGGGCCGTTTGCGGATTGGCGCGGCTTCTATATCGGCGGCCTGGCCAGCTACAGCGATGTTACCGCCGATTTCAGCAATGCGACGCGGGGGCCGATCGCGTTGAGCCTGCAGCAGACGCAGCTCGAGGCCCAGTACGCTCCATCCAATTGGCAGGTCCTGGGCAGCGCGTCTCGCGGCACTGCCGGTTTTGGGGGTTTTGTCGGCTACAATGCCGAATATTTGAGCCCGTATGGTAAAGTGGTGCTGGGCGTCGAAGCCAATTACGAGCACACCTTGCTGTCGCTCATCGCGCCGAACACGCCAATCAGCCGCGTCGTGACGCTCAGTTCAGGAACCGTCAACGATGTCTCGATCAGTGGCGGCGGCACGCTGACCGATCTCGACTTCGGCACGCTGCGCGGCCGGGCCGGCTGGGACTTCAACGGTTTCCTGCCCTACATGTTTGCCGGCCTCGCCGTCGGCAACGCCAATCTCAACATCACCGAAACCACCACCGTGGTGCAAAGCCCGGGCACGCCGCAGGCCTCGACCTTCATCTTTCCAGGCATCGCCGGCAAAAGCTCGGAGTGGCTGTGGGGCTATGCGGTCGGCGCCGGCCTGGACATTGGGGTGACCCGGCACTTTTTCCTCCGCGGCGAGTACGAATACGTGCAATTCGAGCCAGTGGCGAACACGCCGATCAACGTCAACTCGGTACGCCTCGGCGCCGCTTTCAGGTTCTGAGCCGCCGCTGCGCGCCAGCCTAAAGGCCCGGCAAGCCCATTGCCGGATCGGCTGGTCCGGGGCTAGACCTGCGCCATGAACGAGGCCTCCGCCGATCGCCTGGCCATCGCCGTGGCGCAACTCAATCCGACCGTCGGCGATATTTCCGGCAATTTGTCGCGCGCCCGCGCCGCGCGTGCCGTTGCGGCCCGCGACGGCGCCGATCTGGTCGCCTTTTCCGAGCTGTTCATCGCCGGCTATCCGCCGGAAGATTTGGTGCTCAAGCCGGCCTTTCAGGCCTCCTGCCGCTCTGCCGTCGAAAATCTGGCGCGCGAGACCAGCGACGGCGGACCGGCCGTGCTGATCGGCACGCCGTGGCTCGAAGATCGCAAGCTGTACAACGCCTATGCGCTGCTTGCGGAAGGACGCATCAAAGCGGTGCGTTTTAAGGTCAATCTGCCCAATTACGGCGTGTTCGACGAAAAGCGCGTGTTCGCCAGCGGGCCGGTGCCGGGGCCGGTCAACTTGCGCGACGTGCGGCTTGGCCTGCCGATCTGCGAGGATACCTGGACCGACTGGGGCGACTACGAAAACGTGGTCGAATGTTTGGCCGAGACTGGCGCCGAGATTTTGGTGGTGCCGAACGGCTCGCCGTATTGGCGCGGCAAGGCTGATATCAGGCTCAACGTCGCGGTCGCGCGCGTCACCGAGGCGGCGCTGCCGCTGATCTACGTCAACCAGGTCGGCGGCCAGGACGAGCTGGTTTTCGACGGCGCATCGTTCGCGCTCAATGCCGACCGCTCGGTCGCCTTCCAGCTGCCGTCCTTCGCCGAAGCGGTAGTGACGACCCGTTGGTCGCGCACCAATTCCGGCTGGCGCTGCCTCAAGGGCCCCATCGCCGCGGGCGAGGATTCCGATGAGGCCGATTACACGGCCTGCATGCTGGGCTTGCGCGACTATGTCGACAAGAACGGCTTTGCCGGCGTCGTGCTCGGGCTGTCGGGCGGTATCGACTCGGCGCTGTGCGCGGCGCTCGCCACCGACGCGCTCGGCGCCGAACGGGTGCGGGCCGTCATGCTGCCGTTCCGCTACACCGCGCGGCAATCGCTCGATGACGCAGCCGCCATCGCCCGCGCGCTCGGCGTGCGCTACGACGTGGTGCCGATCGAGAGCGCGGTCAAAGGCCTCGAAAGCACGCTCGCCGAAATCTTTGCTGGCAAGGCGCGCGACGTCACCGAGGAAAATTTGCAGGCGCGCGCCCGCGGCGTCGTGCTGATGGCGATCTCCAACAAGTTCGGCCTGATGGTGGTGACGACCGGCAACAAGTCGGAAATGTCGGTCGGCTACGCTACGCTGTACGGCGACATGAACGGCGGCTTCAATCCGATCAAAGATCTGTACAAGACCGAGGTCTACCGCCTGGCGCGCTTGCGCAATCGCTGGAAGCCGGACGGCGCACTCGGCCCGGACGGGCCGGTGATCGTCGAGGACGTGCTCACCCGTGCGCCGAGCGCGGAGCTGCGCGAGAACCAGACCGACCAGGACACGCTGCCGCCCTACGACGTGCTCGACGCCATCTTGCAGCGGCTGGTCGAAGGCGAGGAGCCGACCGCGACCATCGTCGCCGCCGGCTTCGACCGCGACACCGTGATGAAGGTCGAGCGCATGCTCTATCTCGCCGAATATAAGCGCCGCCAGGCCGCGCCCGGCGTCAAGGTGACGTTGCGCAATTTCGGCCGCGACCGCCGCTATCCGATCGTCAACCGCTTCCGCGATTCCGGCACGCCGCTGCCCGAGCCGGACCGCTCGCTCGCCGCAGGCGCCGCCATGGCCAAGGCGGGCGCCGGAGATTTTTGATCTTTACTGCTGCGACAGGAACGGCGGGCCGACCACGCGCACCTTGCGGCCCTCGGCGTCCTTCGTCGTGGCGCCGCCGGCCTGCGCCGGCGCGGCCGATGCGGCCGGAGCCGGCGCGGCGGCATTCGGCTCGGCATTGCCGGAAGCGGGCTTGGCAGGAGTGCCGCGCGGCTGGGTCAGCGCCTTCTCGTTCTTCTCATTGACGATGATATCGCCGCTTTCCAGCGTACTCGAATCGTCGGCGTTGCGCAGCGCCTCGGCCCAGTTCTCGCCCGCGCGCTTACACGAGCAGCCGGCGACCAGCTCCTTGCGATAGCGGAACGCGTTCGGCAGCGCGGTGTAAGGTTGCCCGCCGGTCGAGACCGCCTGGGTCACGTCCTCGCCGGGATTGCGGTAGGTGAACAGCGTGACGTCGGCGGCCGGGCACAGGCGATGGCAGGTGCGGTCGTCGTCGGCGAAGCGGCTCGGCACCGTGGAGTAGGAGACCGGGAAGTAATAGCCGTCGCAGGTGCGTACGCACACCGTGTGGAAGGTGCCGGCCGGCGCGCCGTCGCCGTTCGGATTGACGATGGTGCCGCCGCCGAGCAGCGCTTCAAAAAAGCCTTGCGGGCCGGAAGCGCGCGCCGCCGCAGTGTATTGTGCGCCGCAATTGTTCTGCGCCAGCTGGGCGACGACGGCCTGGTGCTGCGCCTGGCGATCGCTGCTGCCGCTCTTGAGCTGCTCAAGATCGCTCATCATGCGGTCGAGGTTGCCGCGCATCTCCTGGATCTGGGTGTTCAGCGGCGCGCATTGCGGCGACAGGCCGGAGAACAGCGAGAAGAAACCCTGGCCGGCGCAGCCGACGCTGTGCGCCTTCGCCAAGATGCGATCGAGATCGGCCTGCTGCTTGGCGATGGCGTCCTCGTCGCGCTTGATCTGGGCGGCGCGGTTCGGATCGGTCGCGTAGCTGTCGACCGAGGCGAGCTGGGCTTCGAGCCGCACGCAGACCGGATTCGAGGATTGCATCGGCTGGGCCGGCGCGCCACCTTGGGCGGGATATCCCGGAGCTGGGGCCGCTTGCGCCGGATAGGGCTGAGCCGGGTAAGGCTGTTGAGCGGGGTAAGGCTGCTGGGCCCGGTAAGGCTGCTGCGCGGGATAAGGCTGCTGGGCCGGATAAGGTTGAGCCGGGTAGGGCGGCGGCGGGTAAGGTTGCTGAGCCGGATAGGGCTGCTGCGCGGCCGCGACGCTGACCAGCGCGAGCACACCCAACGTGGCCGCGCCCAGATCGCGCGCAAGCTTGATCATTATCAGCTTCCCCGACCCTTTCCGAGCCGATTCGATCAAGCCGGTCAATGGTGTCAAAACGTTGACGGGATCAGGGATCAGCAATCAGGTATCAGCAATCAGCGACCAGGTATCGGGCCTGATCCCTGATCCCTGGCTACTCCGCGTCCGGCTGGTTTTCCGGGCGTGCCCGATCGAAAGCCGGCAGCTTAAGGCATGCGGCCTCGACCGCGACGATCTTTGGAAATGGATCGATCGGCACCTTGAGCCGCCGCGCGTTGTAGACTTGCGGCACCAGGCAAATGTCGGCGAGCGTCACGGCGTTGCCGCACGCATAGGGACCCGGTTCGATCAGCGCTTCGAGCGCTGCAAATCCTTCGCGCACCCAGTGATGATACCAGGCGTCGATCGCGCTCTGCTCCTGGCCCATCTGGTTTTTCAGATAGCGCAGCGGGCTGGTGTTGTTGAGCGGGTGAATATCGCAGGCGATGAGTTGCGCCAGCGCCCGCACCTTTGCGCGCGCGATGGGGTCCTTGGGCAGGAACGGCGGCTCGGGATGCGTCTCGTCCAAATATTCGATGATGGCGAGCGACTGGATCAAAACTTCGCCATCGGGCGCCACCAGCGCCGGCACTCGCATTTGCGGATTGACGGCGCGGAATTCCGGCCGCCGGTTGTGGCCGCCGTCCTTGACCAGGTGCACTGACACCGTGTCGTAGCTCAAACCTTTGAGATTGAGCGCTATGCGCACGCGATACGCCGCCGAGGACCGGAAATAGGAATAAAGCTTCACGGCACTCTCCCTTCGTCATTGCGAGCCAACGGGTCCGGCCCGAAGTGGCCGGCCCGATGACAAGCTCCGCGAAGCAATCCAGTCGGCGTCGCCGTTCTGGATTGCTTCGTCGCTTCGCTCCTCGCAATGACGCAATACATTATTCGTTCTCCACCTCCATCTCGGCGACGAGTTGCGCCGAGCGCTCGGTCAGCTGGGCGACGGCGCGGTCGAACGCCTCGCGGTCGGACGGCGTCAAGATGTCGGTGAGGCGGCGGGCAAACGCGAGCGCATGCGGCGCCACCTCTTCGTACATGGTGCGGCCCGAGGCGGTCAGCGACAGAAACGACTCGCGCATGTCGGCGCGGTTGCTGCGGCGCGCCAACAGCTTGCGCTTCTCCAGAAGCGCGACCGCGCGCGACACTTTGGTCTTGTGCATGTGAGTGTGCGCGCTGATCGCCTTCGCGGTCATCACGCCGTACTGGCCGAGCGTCACCAGCACGCGCCATTCCGGCACGCCGATCCGGTAACGCCGGGCATAAACCCGCGACAGCGCCAGCGACACCAGATTTGCCACAACATTGAGCTGATAGGGCAGAAACTGCTCGAGCTTCAGCGGCGCGTTGTCGCCGGTCGAAGCTGGGGCAGCGGCGGCGGTTTCGTCCGCGATGTGCCTTTGCATGGCCCCTTGGCTGCCCATGGCTTTATCCCACCGTGCCGCCCACGACGGGCCGATGCCCGGCAGCGGCGGCGCCATTTCAAAATGGACGAACTCACTGCCGGGCGCAACGAGGGATAGTCGGTGCGCGTTGGCCTGTGGTATTCTGATAACAGGCGCCTCGGGTCGAAACGGCGCCGGAACGAGGGGGAGGAATTGTCATGTCGGAAATGGCTGCACCGCGCCCGCTGGTCCCCGCCTTTGCGGGCATCTACAGCGCGTTCGAGCCGCTGGTCCTGCCGCTGTTGCGCTTCACCATGGGCGTGATCCTGATGCCGCACGGCTGTCAAAAACTGTTCGGCTGGTTCGGCGGCGCCGGCTTCGAAAAGTTCACCGGGTTCTTCGACAAGATGGGCTGGCACCCGGCGGCGTTCTGGGTGGCGCTGGTGGCGCTGACCGAACTGGTCGGCGGCTTTCTGCTGGCGATCGGCTTTCTGACCCGCTTTGCCGCGGCCGCGATCGTCATCTTCATGATCAACGCGGTGTGGGCGACCTCGGCGAAAGGTTTTTTCTGGCAGCAGGGCGGCTGCGAATACTCGATCCTGATCGGTGTCGTCGCGTTGGTATTCTTGGTGCGCGGCGGCGGCCGGTTTTCGGTCGATCACGCGCTGGGCCGCGAGCTATAGGTATTACCGTCATTGCGAGGAGCGAAGCGACGAAGCAATCCAGAATGGCGCTGCCGCACTGGGTTGCTTCGCGGAGCTTGTCATCGGGCCGGCCACTTCGGGCCGGACCCGTTGGCTCGCAATGACGATGGGGCGTTCTACCGCGTGCACTCGATGGCGACGAGGTCGCAGCGGCCGCCGTTGCAGGTGCTCGAGCCGTCCGACGGGATGGCACCGGTGATGTCGTCGCGGTCGACCTTGCGGAACGACAGCGCCTGGGCGAATTCGTGTGAACGGCAATAGGAATTGGCGACGGTGCGGCCGCACGGCGCGCCGCTGGCAAGGCAATTGTCGACGCCGTAGCCATCGGCCTGGTTGGCGATGATGAAAAGCCGCCGTTCGGCGTGGGCGGAGCCCAGCATCAGGGCCGCGATGACGGCCGTTGCAACCAACAAACGCATGAAAGGCCCCCTCTGGCGGCCGGAGGTCCGCACAATGGGTTGCAATAAGGCGTAAGTTTGCGCCGGTGCAGTGAAGGTTTCGTTAACCGGCGGAAAAGCGCGGTTTCCCGGGCGCCGCAGCACGACGCGGTGCGCTGCAGACAATCCTGTAGCGGACCTTGACGCGCCGGTCATCCTTCCCCATTCTGTGCGCCATGAACGGCCTTAACCTGATCTGCGGCATTTGCCGGGAGATTATTGGCTAGCGACAAACGCTGGCTGCGGCCGTCTTTTCTCCTCTTCGAGAATTTCGGGACGCCCGGCCAGCGAGGCCGATCCGGCGTTTTATTGGTATGCGGTGCAACGACCGACCCGAAGTCCGGCGATGGAACTCAAGCTCTACGATACGCTGACGCGCGAGAAGCGGGTTTTTGTCCCGCTCGATCCCTCGAACGTGCGGATGTATGTGTGCGGGCCGACGGTCTATGACTTCGCCCATATCGGTAATGCGCGGCCGGTGATCGTGTTCGACGTGCTGTTCCGGCTCCTTCGCCATCTCTACGGCGCCGGCCACGTCACCTACGTGCGCAACATCACCGACGTCGACGACAAGATCAACGCGCGGGCCGCCGAGGAATATCCCGACCTGCCGCTCAACGAGGCGATCCGCAAAGTCACGGAGAAGACCGACAAGCAATTCCACGACGACGTCGCCGCGCTCGGCTGCCTGCCGCCGACCGTCGAACCGCGCGCCACCGAGCACGTCGCCGAGATGAAAGTCCTGATCGAGCGGCTCGTCGCCTCGGGCAACGCTTATATCGCCGAAGACAATGTGCTGTTTTCAGTGCCGTCGATGCCGGAATACGGCCAATTGTCGAAGCGGCCGCTCGACGAAATGATCGCCGGCGCCCGCGTCGAGGTCGCCGCTTACAAAAGGGATCCGCGCGACTTCGTGCTGTGGAAGCCGTCGAAGCCGGGCGAGCCGGCCTGGCCGTCGCCGGCCGGCATCACGGCGCCTGGCCGCCCCGGCTGGCACATCGAATGCTCGGCGATGTCGTGGAAATATCTCGGCGAAATTTTCGACATCCACGGCGGCGGCATCGATCTCGTCTTCCCGCACCACGAGGACGAAATCGCGCAATCGCGCTGCGCCTTCCACACGCCGGTGATGGCGAATTTCTGGATGCACAACGGCTTTCTCCAGGTCGAAGGCGAGAAAATGGCGAAGTCGCTCGGCAACTTCGTCACTATCCGCCAGTTGCTAAACGACTGGCCGGGCGAGGTGCTGCGGCTCGCCATGCTGCAGACGCATTACCGCCAGCCGATCAACTGGACGATGAGCGGTCTGATCGAGGCGCAAAAGACGCTGGATCATTGGTACGTCCTGACCGCGGAGGCGGACTCGGGCTATTTGTGCGCTGACGCACTCGACGCGCTGGCTGACGATCTCAACACGCCGAAAATGCTTGCCGCGCTGCACGAGCTGCGCGGCGAGGCGGCTAAGGGAGCGAAGCCGGCTGCCGCCTGCCTGAAGGCCAGCGCTCGGCTCGTTGGACTCTTGGAAAAAACGGCGTCGCACTGGATCGCCTTCCGGCCAAAGTCGATTGTCGTCGACGAAGCCAAGGTCGCGACTTTGATTGAGGCTCGTGCTGCCGCCCGCAAACAGAAAAATTTTGCCGAATCTGATCGTATTCGCGACGAACTCTCGAAAATGGGCATAGTCCTGAAAGACACCAAGGACGGCACCACCTGGGAGATTGCGCGATGAGCCCGCGCCCGCAGCAACAGCAAACGTTCGCGATGCGGCCGCTCCTTCCGGACGATGTGCCGCTGTTGGCCGAAATCTTTCGCGCCAGCATCGAGGAATTGGCGGGCGAGGATTACAGCGACGCGCAGCGCGAGGCGTGGGCGTCGACGGCCAACGATGAAGAGGAATTCGGCCAAAGACTTGGCCGCGAGCTGACCCTGGTCGCGACCCATGACGGCGCGGCAATCGGCTTTGCGGCGCTCGCCGGCAATAGCCGCATCGACATGCTCTATGTGCATCCGGCCGCGGCCGGGCACGGCGCCGGCGCCATGCTGGTCGATGCCTTGGAAAAGCTCGCGGCAGCGCGCGCCGCCCAGGAGCTCACGGTCGAAGCGAGCGACAGCGCCCGCGGCTTTTTCGAAAAACGCGGCTACGTCGCGCGCACCCGCAACACGGTGTCGGTCGCCGGCGAATGGCTCGCCAATACGACCATGAGCAAGAAGCTCGCGCCACCGCAAAGGAGCGCGCCGTGAAAGAGCGCCTCTATCTGTTCGACACGACGCTACGCGACGGCGCGCAGACCAATGGCGTCGATTTTACGCTCGCCGACAAGCTCGCCATCGCCGGCCTGCTCGATGATCTCGGCGTCGATTACGTCGAGGCCGGTTATCCGGGCGCCAATCCGACCGACACCGCGTTTTTTGCCGAGCGGCGCAAGCTCAAAGCCAAAGTCACCGCGTTCGGCATGACGCGCCGGCCGGGCCGCTCCGCTTCCAACGATCCCGGCCTCGCCGCGCTGCTCGAAGCCGAGGCCGATGCGATCTGCTTCGTCGCCAAATCGTGGGATTATCACGTGCGGGTGGCGCTGGAGACAACGGAGGAGGAAAACCTCGCCTCGATCCGCGACAGCGTCCGCGCGGCCAAAGCCAAGGGCCGCGAAGTGCTGCTCGACTGCGAGCATTTCTTCGACGGCTACAAGGCCAAGCCCGCTTATGCGCTGGCCTGCGCGCAGGCCGCCTACGACGAGGGCGCGCGGTGGATCGTGCTGTGCGACACCAACGGCGGCACGCTGCCGCACGAGATCGAGCGCATCGTCGGCGAGGTCTGCAAAAAAATTCCCGGCGACCACGTCGGCATCCACGCGCACAATGACACCGAGCAGGCGGTCGCCAACACTTTCGCCGCGGTGCGCGCCGGCGCGCGTCAAATTCAGGGAACGCTCAACGGGCTTGGCGAACGTTGCGGCAACGCCAATCTCACCTCGATCATTCCAACCTTGAAGCTGAAATCCGATTTTGCCGACAAATTCGACATCGGCGTGCCGGACGCGAAACTGCGCGGCCTCGCTCACGTCTCGCACAGGCTCGATGAGATGCTCAACCGCGCGCCGAACCGCCACGCCGCCTATGTGGGCGAGAGCGCGTTCGCCACCAAGGCCGGCATCCACGCCTCGGCGATCGTCAAGGAGCCGGCGACCTACGAGCACGTCGCGCCCGAGCTCGTCGGCAATCGCCGCAAGCTTCTGGTCTCCGATCAGTCCGGCCGCTCCAACGTGCTCGCCGAGCTTGAGCGCATCGGGCTGGCGCTCGACAAGGACGATCGCCGCGTCGTGCGCCTGCTCGACGGAGTCAAGGAGCGCGAGGCGAGCGGCTACGCCTATGAGGCGGCCGACGCCTCGTTCGAACTCTTGGCGCGACGCATGCTCGGCCAGGTGCCGCATTATTTCGACGTGGAAAAATTCGACGTCAATGTCGAGCACCGCGTCAACGCCATGGGCGAGCGCGTCACCGTGAGCCAAGCGGTGGTCAAGGTGAAGGTCGGCGATGATCTTCTGATCTCGGTCGCCGAAGGCAACGGCCCTGTCAACGCGCTCGATCTCGCGCTGCGCAAGGATCTCGGCAAATACCAGGGCTTCATCACCGGGCTCAAGCTCACCGATTACCGCGTGCGTATCCTCAACGCCGGCACCCAGGCGGTCACGCGCGTGTTGATCGAGAGCACCGACGAGAGCGGCGAGCACTGGACCACGATCGGCGTATCGCCCAACATCATCGACGCCTCGTTCCAGGCGCTGATGGATTCCATCATCTACAAATTGCTCAAATCCGCCGCGCCGGCCTGACCTAAAATCCCTTCCCCCTTGTGCGGAAGGGCAGGGGCGCACTCTTCGGGTACCGCCGCGCGCTCCTTGCGGTTGTCGCAAATCGTTGCCAGTCTTGCGCCCGAGCAGGGGAGGCGAAGCCATGCGATCGATCGTTTTAGCCGCCGCATTCACGTGTGCATTGGCCGGCTCGGCCGCGGCATGGGGGCCCGATGGTCATTCGATCGTCGCCGAGGTGGCGCAGCAACGGCTATCGCGGCCCGCTGCGGAGCTCGTCCACAAGCTGCTCGAAGGCCGCTCGCTGGCGTCGATCGCGAGTTGGGCCGACGATTATCGTGCCAGCCATCCAGAGACCGGGCAGTGGCACTTCGTCGACATTCCGCTCAACGTGGCGACCTACAAGGAGGATCGCGATTGCAAGCCGGATAAAAACAACAAGGACAATCCGGCTTGCATCATCACCGCGCTTGGCCGCGTGCAAAAGGATTTGCGCTGCCAAAGCGGCGAGGCGCAGGTTCAAGCGCTGAAATTCGCCGTGCATCTGGTCGGCGACCTCCACCAGCCGCTGCATACCGTGAAGGAGGAAAAAGGCGGCAACGACATCCCGGTCGATGTATTCATGCGCGGGCTGCGCAATTGCCCGACTTGCCTGGTCGAGCACACGCCGGTGAACTTCCACATGGCCTGGGACGAAACACTGATTCAAAAGACGGTGTGGAACTGGGGCGCCTATGTCGATCGGCTGGAAAACGGCTGGCTGAAGAGTTCGGAGGCCAAGGCGGAAGATCCGGCCGCCAATCTCGCGCCGATTGACGAAAAGACCCTCATCGCCTGGGCGGAGGAGACCCATAAGGCGGCGCAGACGGTGTGGTATGGGCGTCCAGCCGACGACATTCTGGACGACCGCTATCTGCGCGACGTGCTGCCGATCATGGACCGCCAGCTCGGCATCGCTGGCCTGCGTCTCGCCCGTTTTTTGAACGAGGCCGCGGCGCAGGCGTGCGCAGGCCGCTAAAAGTATATGATTTTGATGCAGTGACGAGCGGTCGAGGAGGGGCGCATGATCGACCATATTTCGATTGCGGTGAGCGAGCTGAAAGCCGCATCACGTTTTTACGACGCGCTCTTAAAACCGCTCGGCATGACGCGCGTGCGCGAATGGCCGAAGAGTGTCGGCTACGGCAAGAGCTATCCGGAATTCTGGCTCAACGAACGGCCGCAGCTCAAACCGGCGGTCGCGGATTGCGGCGTGCACATCTGCCTGCGCGCGCCTGATATTGCGGCTGTCGACGCGTTCCATGCCGCTGCGCTCGCCGCCGGCGCCAAGTCCGACGGCGCCCCCGGCAAGCGGCCGCATTATTCAGCGCACTACTACGCCGCCTTCATCCGTGACTGGGACGGCAACCGCATCGAGGCGGTGACGTTTTTGAAGGACGCGGAATGACGGCTACAGCCGCTCCGCCGGCACGGCCATCGTCTTCTCCGGCTCGGCGATCTCGCGTGCGGCAGCGCGCAGCTTCGGCAAAATGTCGGCGACGCCCGGGGCTACGAGAAATTCAACGTCGAAGGCCGACGGCACGAATTTGATGGCGCGCATGTGTTCGATCAGAGCGAGCAGCGGGTCCCAGTAGCCGTTGATGTTGGCGATCAAGATCGGCTTCTTGTGGCGGCCGAGCTGCGCCCAGGTCAGCTGCTCGACCACTTCTTCCAAGGTGCCAAGCCCGCCAGGCAGGGCGACGAAGCCGTCGGCGCGTTCGAACATGATGCGCTTGCGCGCATGCATGTCGGGCACCACGACCTGCTCGACGCGGTCGTGATGCGGCCGTTCGCGGCGCAGCAGGAATTCCGGGATCACGCCGGTGGCTTTGCCGCCATGCTTGAGCACGGCCTGGGCGAGCGCGCCCATCAGGCCCACCGAGCCGCCGCCGTAGATCAGCCGGATGTTGTTCTCGGCGAGGATTTTGCCGAACGATTGCGCTGCCTCTAGAAACGCCGGATCGGTCCCCGGGCTCGATCCGCAATAGACGCACAGCGCATTGATTTTGCTCATGGAGTATGACTCGTCGAAGCGTACATGTGGCCTCGATTCGCGCCGCCTGCAAGCGTTGCGTAAAACGCGGCGCCATGCGGGTGCGCGGCGCCGCGAAACACTATATGACGCTAATTGCGGCCGCCGCCCGGCCGTTCCACCGCCTAAGTGAACGATGAGCGATCAGCAACGTCCCAGCCATGCTCTCAAGCGCGAGGTCGGCGTCAGCGCCGGCGGCGGCGAATTATTGTCGACGCTCGTGCATTTATGGCCCTACATCTGGCCGGCCGACCGCCGCGATCTGAAAGGGCGCGTGGTGTTCGCAACGGTGCTGATCTTCGCGGCGAAGTTCGCCACGATCGCGGTGCCGTTCACCTTCAAATGGGCGACCGACGCGCTCGCCGGCCACGGCACCGCGCCGGTCGGTCCCGACAATGTCATCGCCTGGACCTTGGCGACGCCGATCGCCTTGACGCTCGCCTATGGCGGTATGCGCATCGTGATGTCGCTGCTCACCCAGTGGCGCGACGGCATTTTCGCCAAAGTGGCGATGAACGCGGTGCGGCGCTTGGCGATGCGCACCTTCGAGCACATTCATCTGCTCTCGCTGCGCTTTCATCTCGAGCGCAAGACCGGCGGGCTCACCCGCGTGCTCGAGCGCGGGCGCAACGCCATCGAAACCATCGTCCGCATGGTGCTGCTGCAGCTCGCTCCGACCATCGTCGAGATCGTGCTGGTTGCCTGGGTGCTGCTGTTCCATTTCGACTGGCGTTATCTGGTCGTGATTCTGCTCACGGTCGCGTTCTACATCGGGTTCACGTTCTATGCCACCGAGTGGCGCATCGGCATCCGCCGCGAGATGAACTCGAGCGACAGCGACGCCAACGCCAAGGCCATCGACTCGCTGCTCAACTACGAGACGGTCAAATATTTCTCCGCCGAGGAGCGCGAGACCAGGCGCTATGACCGCGCCATGGCGCGTTACGAAGATGCCAGCGTGCGCGCCTACGTGTCGCTGGTCGTGCTCAATGCCGGACAGGCGGTGGTGTTCACGCTCGGGCTCGCCGCCGCCATGGTGCTGTGCGCCTACGGCATCCAGCACGACACCAACACCGTCGGCGACTTCGTCATGATCAACGCCATGATGATCCAGCTCTACCAGCCGCTCAACTTCATGGGCATGGTGTACCGCGAGATCAAGCAGGCGGTGATCGACATCGAGATCATGTTCGCCATGCTGGCGCGCAAGCCGGAGATCGCCGACCGGCCGGGTGCGCGGCCGCTTGCCGTGCGCGCCGGCACCATCCGGTTCGACGACGTGGCGTTCGCCTACGAGCCGGCGCGGCCGATCCTCAAAGGTTTGAGCTTCGAGGTCAAAGCGGGACACACCGTCGCCATCGTCGGGCCGTCGGGCGCCGGCAAATCGACGATCTCGCGCCTGTTGTTCCGTTTCTATGACGTGAGCGGCGGCCGCATCCTGATCGACGGCCAGGACGTTCGCGACGTGACGCAGTCATCGCTGCGCGCCGCTATCGGCATGGTGCCGCAGGACACCGTGCTGTTCAACGATACTATCCGCTACAACATCCGCTACGGCCGCTGGGACGCGAGCGATGCCGAGGTCGAGGCTGCGGCGCGCCTCGCGCAGATCGACGGCTTCATCCGGCTCGCGCCCAAGGGCTACGAGACCGAGGTCGGCGAGCGCGGGCTCAAACTTTCCGGCGGCGAGAAGCAGCGCGTCGCCATCGCCCGCACCATCCTCAAGGCGCCGCCGATCCTGGTGCTCGACGAAGCGACCTCGGCGCTCGACAGCCACACCGAAAAGGACATCCAGGACGCGCTCGACCGCGTCGCCAAGAACCGCACCACGCTGGTCATCGCGCACCGGCTCTCCACCATCGTCGGCGCCGACGAGATTCTGGTGCTCGACAGGGGCGCGATCGTCGAGCGCGGCACCCATGTTGAGTTGCTCGCCCGCGGCGGGCTTTATGCCAGCATGTGGAACAGGCAGCGCGAAGCGCAGCTAGCCCGCGAGATCCTCGAAGAAACCGGCGACGAAGAGATCGCGCCGAACCGCAATCCGCCGGAAGTACCCGAAGCGCGCGAGGAACTCGTGCCGGCCGCCGATGCGGCCGAATAATCACTGTCATGCCCGCAAGCGGGCATCCAGCAATCCCGGCATTTGCAATCAATCGTCAGCAGTCTTGATTACTGGATCATCCGCTTGCGTGGATGATGACAATCGTAGAAACAATCATCAGCATGTCCGTCCTCAAATCCATCCGCGCGCAGCTTTCGCCGATCCATCCCGAGGGCTATCCGTTCGTCGGCGGCTTTGCGCTGGTGAGCCTGATCCTGTTCTGGCTATGGTCGCCGCTCGGCTGGCTCGGCACGCTGGCGACGCTGTGGTGCGCCTATTTCTTCCGCGACCCGCCGCGGGTGACGCCGGTGCGCGACGGCATCGTGGTGGCGCCGGCCGACGGCCGGGTCAGCCAGATCGTCAACGCCGTCCCGCCGGCCGAGCTTCAACTCAGCGCCCGGCCGCTGCCGCGCGTCTCCATCTTCATGAGCGTGTTCGATTGCCATGTGAACCGCAGCCCGGTGGCCGGACGCATCGAGCGCATGGTCTATCGCGCCGGCAAATTCTTCAGCGCCGATCTCGACAAGGCGAGCGAAGACAACGAGCGCAACGCTTTCGTCATCGCCACCGCGGCCGGCGCCCGCATCGGCGTAATCCAGATCGCCGGCCTCGTCGCGCGGCGCATCGTGCCGTTCGTGCGCGAGCGCGAGGCTGTCGCCGCCGGCCAGCGCATCGGCATGATCCGCTTCGGCTCGCGCGTTGACGTTTATCTGCCCGAAGGTACGCGGGCTTTGGTCGCCCAAGGCCAGATCGCCATTGCCGGCGAAACCGTGCTCGCCGATTTCCACGCTCCCGAGACAGGGCGGACGTTCCGCGTGGGTTAACGCACGTCGTCCGGCCGCCAATGGCAGCCGGCAGCTCAAGACGTTATATTGCCGCCATGGTCAGGCCCCAACGCGATATGTACGGCCCGCGGCTGCCGCGCTTGCGGCGGCGCCGCTTCCGCCGCATTCCGGTGCGCGTTCTGGTCCCGAACGTGGTCACGCTGCTCGCGCTGTGCGCCGGGCTGACCGCGATCCGCATGGCGTTCGAGGACCGCTATGCGCTGGCGCTCGCGGCCATCGTGTTCGCGGCGATCCTCGACGCCATCGACGGGCGGCTGGCGCGGCTCCTGAAGGGCACCTCGCGGTTCGGCGCCGAGCTCGACAGTCTCTCCGACTTCGTCAATTTCGGCGTAGCGCCGGCGCTGATTCTGTACTTCTGGGGCCTGCACGAGCTGAAATCGGCGGGCTGGATCGCCTCTCTGGTGTTCGCAATCTGCGCCGGCCTGCGGCTTGCCCGTTTCAATGTGATGCTGGAGGATCCGGATCGGCCGGCCTGGACCAGCCATTTCTTCGTCGGCATGCCGGCGCCGGCCGGCGCCATCACGGTGCTTTTGCCGATCTACGCCTCGTTCCTCGGTCTGCCGCGCTCGTCGCTGCTGATCTATCTGACGCTCGTCTACACGCTCGGCATCGCATCGCTGATGGTGTCGCGGCTGCCGGTGTTTTCCGGAAAGCGGGTCGGCACGCGGGTGCCGCCCGAACTGGTCGGGCCGGTGATCGTCGTGGTGGTGCTGTCCTTCGCGCTGTTGATTGCCTATCCGTGGGAGCTGCTCACCGTCGGCACGCTCGCTTACCTGTCGAGCCTGCCGTTCGGCTGGCTGTCGTATCGCGGCTACGAACGCCGCTCGCGCGAAGCACACCCGGAGCCGCAGCCGCCGGCAATGTCATCGCCGCCGCTCGCCGCCGGTCTGGTGCGGCCTGCCGAGGACGAAGAGCGCCCGCCGCGCCTGAACTGATCTAGGCCTTATGACTTCGGCAGCGGGTGGCCGGGCATCAGATCGTAGGGATGCGCCCAGCCGGGCAGCTTTTTGATGCGCTTGAGCCAGGCGCCGATATTGTTGTGCTCGGCCGCGATGTCGAAGCCGAATTCCTCCGCCGGATAGTACAGATACGCCACCAGCGACAGGTCGGCGATGGTCGGCGCGGCGCCGAGCAGATATGGGCCGTTCGCCAGCCGCTTGTCGAGGATGCCGAGCGCGTTGTCGATGCGGCCTTTCAAAAATTCCAGCACGGCGGGTTGTCCGGCCGGCTTGGCGAAATTGCGCAGGAAGCGGTACGGCCCGAGAAAGCCGTTGACCTTCTGATTGTCGAAGATGATCCAGCGCAGCGCCTCGAGCCGCGCATCGTCGTCCTGCGGCAGGAATTTCTTGCTGCGTTCGGCGAGATAGGTGAGGATCACGCCGGACTGGCTCAGCTTCTTGCCGTCGTGCGCCAGCACCGGCACTTCGCCCATTTCGTTGATGGTGCTCCGGTACTCGGGCGTGCGCTGCACGCCCTTGCCGAAGAAATCGACAAAAACCGGCCGCCAGTCGGCGCCGATCAGGTTGAGCATCAGCGCCACCCGATAGGCGTTGCCGGATTGGGCAAAGGAGTAGAGCTCGTATTCGGCCATGCGACTTCCTTTCGTTCAGCGTGCGGCTTGTTTGGCGAGCGTCAGCGCGCCGTCCTCGCCCTGGAAATGATCGCCCGAATAAGCGAGCCGCGCCAGCGCCTGCCCCTTGAAGTCGCGGATGACGAGCTCGCCGTCCTCGAACGCCCACTTGCGGCTGGTGAAAAAATTACCCGGGCAGCCGCCCTCCGGCGCGATCGTGCCTTGCGCGGCGGCAGTGCCGGGCGCGCCCAGCGCCCCGGCAGCGACCCCGAATGTCATGAAACATGCGCCGCCGCTAACTGCGGCGAGGCGCCATCGCCCGACCATGTCGACCGGCGGCACCGCCAATTGGGGCTGCGGCGGCGGTGGTTCCACCGGTGCAGGCTTTTCGGCCTCCGGACTGGCGCCAATGAGGCTGCTGCCGCTGCAGCCGCCGACCATGGGGAGTACAAGACAAGCGGCAACAAAAACACCGCTGGAAACGAGCTTTCTTTTGCGCTGCAGTCTCATCACGCGCCGATGCTAAAAGCAGCTGGCGTCCGAACGCAATTCCCGCGGCCTCGAATACTCACATAACGATCCATGCCCGGCTCGTTTTTGCCATAGTCAGCGCGCCCCACTTGCGCCACTATTTCTAACCGGAATTAACCGCATTCGGAATACGTGCGTCCGCCATACGTCTGTGTAAGGAGTGCGTACGATGAAAATGTCGCAAATCGTTTGCGCGCGCCAGCCGTTGGTCATGGCCGCTCTGGTCGCGGCGGCGCTGGCGCTGCCGGGCAGCCTCGCTCGCGCCGATGACGCCGGCAATGCAGGCAGCACCGCTTCGCCGGTCGACGAGTTCTCCAAACAGCTCGAGGATTTCCAGAAGAGCGTACCGGATCTGAACAAGCGCATCCAGGACAGCGCCTCGACCATCGACCGCACCAGCGACGTCGCCAAGGCGCGGGCCGAGATCGACCAGCTGCGCGAGGAGGTTTCGGCGCTGCTTGGTGCTGTCGCCGACAACGGTCCCGTGTCACAGCTCGGTGTCAAGGCGTTGGCGCATATCAACGACAAGCTCAAGGAGCTGCAGCAGGACACCCGGTTCAAGCCGGAAGAGCGGCAATATCTGATCGGGCAGTGGCAAGCGCTGCAGAGCCAGACCGAAGCGGCCACCAAGGAGCTCGACGACGCGCGCGGGCAGTTCGCCGGGCTGTTGCAGACCCTGCAGCAAAACGAAGATTTCATCGGCGAGCTTCTGGAAATTCGCCAGGCCGAGCGGGCGCTCGAAGTGATCCGCAGCCTGTCGCATGACATCCGCGACGCCTCGAACCAGCTCAACAAGCTGATCGGCGGCATCAAGCCGCCGGGAGCGTGAGCGCAGGAGTGCCCCGGGGTCGTGCCGTGAGCATCGCAACAAGCCGCGTGCTGGGTCTGTTGGTGAGCGTCGCCGTGGTCGGCGCCGTGATCGTCGCCTGCCGGCCGTCGGGCGATGCCGGCTATGTCGAGATCAAGACGGTGCCGAGCGTTGCGGCAATGCGGACCGCGCTCTATCTCGATTCGGTCAAGCTCGCGCCGATCAAAAATGGCAGCGCGATCCTGCGTCAGGGCGTCGGCACCTTGAAACTGCAAGCCGACGGCTTCGCCGGCACCATGGCGCCGCTGTGCAGCATCGTCGTCGCCAAGGATCGCATCACCACCGTGACGATCTCCGTGCTGGAGCGCCCGCCGCGCTGCCAATGCCGTTTCGTCAGCCACAACGCCGCGACCGCTCAGGCGTGTGTGAGTTGAAAATCCTCTCCCGAAAGGGCAGGAAAAATCACTTCATGGTCGGAATGACGAACTCGGTGCCTTCCTTCACGCCTGAGGGCCAACGCGCGGTGACAGTCTTGGTGCGCGTATAAAAGCGGATCGAATCGGGGCCGTGCTGGTTGAGGTCGCCGAAACCGGAGCGCTTCCAGCCGCCGAACGTGTAGTACGACAGCGGCACCGGAATGGCGAAATTGACGCCGACCATGCCGACCTCGACGCGATTGATGAAGTCGCGCGCGGCGTCGCCGTCGCGCGTGAAGATGGCCACCCCGTTGCCGTATTCGTGCTCCGACGGCAGCCGCACCGCTTCCTCGTAATCCTTGGCGCGCACCACCGAGAGGACGGGTCCGAAAATCTCCTCCTTGTAAATGCGCATGTCCGGCGTGACGTGATCGAACAGGCAGCCGCCCATGAAATTGCCGTTCTCGTAGCCCTGCATTTTGAAGTTACGGCCGTCGACCAGAAGCTTGGCGCCTTCCTTGACGCCGAGATCGACGTAGCTCTTCACCTTGTCGAGATGCGCGCGCGTGATCATCGGGCCGAAATCGGCCTGCGCGTCGGTCGACGGCCCGATCTTGAGGCTCTCGACCCGCGGCACCAGCTTCTCCAGCAGAACGTCGGCGGTCTTCTTGCCGACCGGCACCGCCACCGACACCGCCATGCAGCGCTCGCCGGCCGAGCCGTAGCCGGCGCCGATCAGCGCATCGACCGCCTGATCCATGTCGGCGTCCGGCATGATGATCATCTGGTTCTTGGCGCCGCCGAAGCATTGCGCGCGCTTGCCGTTCGCCGCCGCCGTCGCATAGACGTATTCGGCGATCGCCGAGGAGCCGACGAAGCCGACCGCCCGAATGCGCGGATCGGTCAAAAGCGTATCGACCGCTTCCTTGTCGCCGTTGACGACGTTGAGCACGCCGGCCGGCAGGCCGGCCTCGACCAGAAGCTCGGCCAGCCGCATCGGCACCGACGGATCGCGCTCCGACGGTTTTAGGATAAAGGCGTTGCCGCAAGCGAGCGCCGGGGCGAATTTCCACATCGGGATCATGGCCGGAAAATTGAACGGCGTGATGCCGGCGACCACCCCGAGCGGCTGGCGCAGCGAAAACAGGTCGATGCCGGGACCGGCGCCCTCGGTGTACTCGCCCTTGAGCAGGTGCGGAATGCCGCAAGCGAACTCGACGACTTCGAGGCCGCGCTGAATGTCGCCCTTGGAATCGGCGAAGGTCTTGCCATGCTCGGACGACAGCAGCCGAGCGAGCGAATCGAACTCCCGCTGCACCAGATCGAGGAATTTCATCATGACGCGGGCGCGGCGCTGCGGGTTGACGGCGGCCCAGGCCGGCTGCGCGGCCTCGGCGACCGCGATGGCATGCTCGACCTCGGAATGCTTGGCGAACGCGACCTTGGCCTGCACCTCGCCGGTGTTCGGATTGAATACGTCGCCGTGGCGCCCCGACGTTCCCTTCACCTGTTTGCCGCCGATGAAGTGACCGATCTCACGCATCGCGTTCTCCTTGGGATTGTCTCGCCTAGCCGCAGCCGTCGCGCTTTCGGCGCATTGTGCTCATTTTTTCAGCGCCGGTCACGGGGGTCGGCGATCGGTCGCGCTACCGTGTGCCGTTGTGGCATCGAGCAAAAATGCCCCCGGTAACCGTCCTTTAAGCGCGCCGACGCTAGGGTTGCGGCACGGGCCCTTTAGGGCCTGGCGTCGCGTGGGTGGGGTTCTCGTATGGACATTGCCACAGGCCTTGGCCTGCTCGCCGGGGCTGTCGTGGTCGTCAGCCTGATGCTCATGGGCGGCGACCTGCGCATGTTTTTCAGCGATCATGCCGTGATCGTTATCTTCGGCGGATCGTTCGCCGCGACCCTGATCCGATTCCCGCTCACCTCGATCATGCATGGGTTGCCGCTCGGCGCCAAATTCGCCTTCAACATGCGGCGAACGACCCAACGCGAACTGGTCGACGAGATCGCAGCGATTGCCGAAATCGCCCGCAAGCAGGGGCCGCTCGGCCTGGAGAAGGTCGAGACCGAGGACCCGTTTCTCGCCAAGGGCATCCGCTTCGTCGCCGACGGCTACGATGCCGGCTTCATCCGCGACAATCTCGAGCGCGACCGCGACAACTTTCTTACCCACCTGGACGAGGGCCAAAAGATCTACCGCGCGGTCGGCGACTGCGCGCCGGCCTTCGGCATGGTCGGCACGCTGGTCGGCATGGTCCAGATGTTCGCCAACATGACCGACCCGTCGAAGCTCGGACCGTTCATGGCGACGGCGCTGCTTGCCACGCTCTACGGCGCCGTGGTGGCCAACCTCTTGTGCCTGCCGATTGCCGACAAGCTGCATCTCAAGCTCGTCGATGAAGAAATCAACCGCACGCTGATCATCGACGGCATCCTGATGATCCGCGAATCGAAGAGCCCGACTTTGGTGCGCGAGATGCTGCTCGCTTATCTCCCGGAGCACCATCGCACCGAAGAGCCGGAACCGGCGCCGGCGCCGGCCTGATCGGCCCACGCAAAGGCCGAAAAACATGGCACGGCGCAAACAGGGACACGCAGGCGGCCACGGCTGGTTCGTCACCTTCGCCGACCTGATGGGGCTGTTGGTCAGCTTCTTCGTCATGCTGGTGGCGTTCTCCAACCAGGACCAGAGAAAGCTGCAAATCGTTGCCGGGTCGATGCGCGACGCGTTCGGTGTGCAAACCGCGGTGCGCTATTCGGGCATCATCGAGGTCGACGGTCTGCCGACCCGGCCGAAGCTGAAGAACGCGGCCCACGTGCGGCCTGAAGACGCCTCCGCCAATCCCACCCCCGACGAGCAGGACCGCAAGCACACTTACGGCTCCCGGCTCGAGGAGGACCAAGCCTTCGCGCTTGCCACTGCCTCGCTGCGCCAAGCGCTCCAAGACATGCCGGAACTGACCGAGGCCTCCAAGCACGTGATGATGGAAGAGACCAAGGAGGGCTTCAACATCGAGATCGTCGATCAGGAAGGCCGCTCGATGTTTCCGGAGGGTTCCAAGGAGCCGTATCCGCGCACCCGCGAGATCATTCAAAAGCTCGCCGCCCCCCTAAAGGCAGTGCCCTACCGGGTGTCGATCACCGGTCACACCGCCGCAACCAGCACGGCGCCGCAACCGGGTTACGGACCATGGAACTTGTCGGTCGACCGCGCCAACTCCGTCCGTCGTATCCTCGAGGAGGAGGGCTTGCCGTCCAACAACATCTATGAGGTCGCCGGCAAGGCCGACACCGATCCGCTGTTCCCGGATGACCCCTATATTGCGGCCAACCGCCGCGTCACCATCACGCTCATGCGTGAGGCGCCGCCGGTCCCGCCCGATTTGAAGCCGTGAGCGAATTGTATTAGGGGAGTGCCCCGGCCGTTGCGGCGGCCGCCCACAGCCCGCAAATATCATTGCGTAGCCCATCAGGAGCAGGGCTCGTCCTGTTTCACCATCCATGACCGATAGCCTGGCCGCTCCCGGCGCGGCGGACACGACCGCGAGCGCCGAGGCCCAACACCGCTCGCGCGCCGGCTTTTGGGGGCTGACGCTGGGCAGTCTCGGCGTCGTCTATGGCGATATCGGTACGAGCCCGCTCTATGCGTTCCGCGAGGCGATCATCGCGGCTTCGGGCCCAGGCCATTACGAGGTGTTGCGGCACGGCCAGGCGGAGCTGGCGCGCGGCGTCGTGCTCGGCGTCACCTCGCTGATCCTGTGGGCGCTGTTCATCATCGTCACTCTGAAATACGTGCTGATTCTGCTGCGCGCCGACAATAACGGCGAGGGCGGTACGCTCACGCTCATGGCGCTCGCTTCGCGCGCCATCGGCCGGGTCGGCAAGGCGGCCGGCGTAATCGCGCTGCTCGGCATCATCAGCGCCGCCTTGTTTTATGGCGATGCGGTGATCACGCCGGCGTTGTCGGTGCTCTCCGCGATCGAAGGCGTCGACGTCGCGACGCCCGCTTTCCACGATTACGTGGTGCCCCTGACGATCGTCATTCTGCTGGTGCTTTTCGCCCTGCAGTCGCGCGGCACGGCCAGAGTTGCGGCCTTGTTCGGCCCGATCACCACGATCTGGTTCGTCGCCATCGCACTGGCCGGCTTCTACTGGCTCGCCGCCGATCCTGACGTGCTCTATGCGCTCAATCCGTATTACGGCGCCAATTTTCTCCTGCACCACGGCATGATCGGGCTGTACACGCTCGGTGCCGTGTTCCTGGCGGTGACCGGAGCCGAGGCGCTCTATGCCGATCTCGGCCATTTCGGCCGCGGCCCGATTCAGTCTGCTTGGCTCGGCCTCGTCCTGCCGTCGCTGGCGCTGAACTATTTGGGGCAGGCCGCGCTCGTTTATGCGCGGCCGGAGACGATCGCCAATCCGTTCTTCCTGCTCTATCCGAGCTGGGCGCAAATTCCGATGGTGGTGCTGGCGGCGCTGGCGACCGTGATTGCGAGCCAGGCCGTCATCAGCGGCGCCTATTCGATGACCCGGCAGGCGATCCAGCTCGGGCTGTTGCCGCGGCTTGAAATCCGCCACACTTCGGCGCAGCTGGCCGGCCAGATCTACATGCCGCGGGTCAACGGCCTCTTGCTCGCCGGTGTGCTGCTCTTGGTCGGCTTGTTCCGCTCGTCGAGCGCGCTCGCTTCGGCCTATGGCATCGCCGTGACCGGCACCATGGTGGTCACCGGCATGATGGCGTTCATCGTGATCTGGCGGATGTGGCGTTGGTCGCCGGTCGCCGCGGCGGCGCTGATGCTGCCGTTCCTGTTCATCGACCTGGTTTTTCTCTCCGCCAATCTGCTCAAGGTCGTGGAGGGCGGCTGGGTGCCGCTCGCGCTCGGCGGCGTGGTCATGCTGGTGATGTACACGTGGCGGCGCGGCAGCAAGCTCCTGTACGACAAGACCCGGCGGCAGGAGACGCCGCTCGACGATCTCGTGCGCATGCTGGAAAAAAAGCCGCCGCAGCGCGTCCCCGGCACCGCGGTGTTCCTGACCAGCGATCCGAGCAGCGCGCCGACCGCGCTTCTGCACAGCCTCAAGCACTATAAGGTGCTGCACGAGCACAACGTCATTCTCAGCATCGAGACCACCCATACTCCGCGCGTGCCGCCCGAGCGGCGCGTGCGCCTCGAGCCGATCAGCGCCACGTTCATGCGCGTGATGCTGCGCTTCGGCTATATGGAAACGCCGAACGTGCCGCGGGCGCTGGCGATCGCGCGCAAGCTCGGCTGGCATTTCGACATCATGTCGACGTCGTTCTTCCTGTCGCGCCGCGCGCTGCGTCCGGCGCAGCGCTCCGGCATGCCGCGCTGGCAGGACCGCCTGTTCATCCGGCTCGCCCGCTCCGCCAACGACGCCACCGATTATTTCCAGATTCCGACGGAACGTGTGGTCGAGGTCGGCACGCAAGTGACGGTGTAGCGGGCGAGCCCGCTGCGCCAAGAAACGTCGCTGCGCAAGCGCGGAGCGGTCTACCGGCTACCGGCTGCCGGATAGCGCCGGCGGCATGATGACGATCGGATCGCTCTCGACGATGTCGGCTGCTTTCATCTCGCCGGCGGTTTCCAGGACCGAATAAGCCACCGAGCAGATGTGCGAATGAATGCGCTTGAGATCGCGCAGGATATCGAGATGCAACGACGTGGTCTGCACGGTCTCCGGCCGGCCTTCGCGCAACCGCTCGAAATGGCGCTCCGCAGCGGCGATTTCCGCCGCGCGCAGGTCGGCCTTGTCGGCGATCAGCTTGCGCGCCTGCACCACGTCGGCGGACATGAATACCACACACGCAAGCTTGAAACTGTCGACCACCCGCTTGTGAAACGCGGTCAATTCTGCCGCGCCGTCATCGGAAAATTTCAGCCGGCGCTTGATCTTCTTCGCCGCCACTTCGCAAAGGTTCCTGTCGATGATATCGCCGACGTGCTCTAGGTTGATGGCATACGATATGATTTCCATGGCGCGGCGTCCCTCGCTTTCCTCGAGGCTGCCGCGCGTGAGCTTGGTGACGTAGAGCTTGATTGCTTCGTGCAGACGGTCGACGACGTTGTCCATGCGCGAGACTTCGTTCACCAGGCTGCGATTGTCGGTCATCAGCGCGGCCATGATCTGTTGCAGCATGGTCTCGACGATGTCGCCCATGCGCAGCGTCTCGCGGGCGGCGTTGGCGAGCGCCAGCGAGGGGGTATCGATCGCGCTGTCGTCGAGATAGCGCGGTGTCGCGGCATCTTGCGCCGCGCTGCGCGCCGGCAGCGCCCATTGCAACGCTGCCGCCATCGGATCGAGCAAGCCGATGAACGTCAGCGCCAGCGCGAGATTGAAGAAGATGTGAAATTCCGCGGCCATCTTTGCCGGGTTGGGCTGGAGCGCCGTCATGCCCGCCGCGATCGGCTGCAGCAGCAGCACCGCCACCACCACCCCGACCAGCCGGTTGAGCAGGTTGCCCAGTGGCAGGCGATAGCTCGCCGGATCGTCGCGATGGGCGGCCTCAATGAGCGGATTGATCGCCGTTCCGAGGTTGGCGCCGAGCACGAAGGCGATGGTCGGCGCCGGACCGATGAACTGCGAATAGGCGAGCGACATGACCAGCAGCACGATGGCCACGCTCGAATGCGCCGCCCAGGTCAGCGCCGCGGCGATGATGACGCACAGGACCGGATCGTCGGCGATGGCGCCGAGCAGAACTTTCACGGTAGGGGCATTTTCCGCAGGCGCCAAGGTGTCGATCAACGTATGCAGCGCGAGCAGCATCAGGCCGAAGCCGATCGCGACCCGACCCAGATTTTTGATCCGGGTGCCGGCGCCGCTCTGGAAAGCGATGACGCCGGCGATGAACAGGAAAGGCGCGGCTAGCGTCACGTTGAACGACAGCACCTGGACGATCAGCGTGGTGCCGACATTGGCGCCAAGCATGATGGCGAGCGCGGGAACCAGCGCGACCATGCCTTCGGAGCAGAACGAGGCGGTCATCAGCGCGGTCGCCGTGCTGCTTTGGAGGAGCGCCGTCAGGCCGACCCCGGCGGCGAAGGCCGCGAAGCGATTGGCGAGTGCCTTGGACAGCACGTAGCGGAGATCGGCGCCGAACGCGCGCAGAATGCCGCTGCGGACCATGTGCAGGCCCCACAGCAGCAAGGCCACGCCACCCATGAGGTCGAGAAGGACGAATGTTGCCATGGATCGACCGCGCCGCGATTTTCTTCGCCAAACCCCTCCTGCGCTCGATAAAACGGATGTCAAGTAAAAAAGGTCCGAGCCTCTTGAATCTCCTCGCGGCCGGCGCGACTGTCTAAACGAGCCTCTCGCGGATGCAGGGAGACGGGCGATGTCGGAACAGAGTGGCGGACCGCGCGTGCGCGATTTGACGCCAGCCGAAGTGGCGCGCGGCTTGACCGAAGGCCGCATGGTGCTGGTCGACGTGCGCGAACCCAACGAGACGGCGCTCGAACGCTTCCCGAACGCCGTGCTGGTGCCGCTGTCCGCGTTCGATGCCGCCGCGATCCCGGCGCCGCAAGGGCGCGAGGTGGTGTTCGCCTGCCGCTCCGGCCGTCGCTCGGTGACGGCGTCGCTTGCCGCCCAGGAGCAGGGCTTTGCCTATGGCTCGCATCTTGCTGGCGGCATTTTGGCCTGGAAGGCCGCGGGCCTGCCGACCGAGACATAAAGCTTTGCAGACCGCATCGCGATATTTGCCGGCCAAGGTGCTGACGGCTGGCGCGCGGCTTTGGCCGGCCGTCGTCACTGCGGCCTTCACGCTTGTTGTGGTAACTGGCGGCGGCGGCGCGCGAGGCGAGGCGGCGCGGGTGGTGAATTTTTACAACTGGTCGGATTACGTCGACCCGTCAGTGCTCGACGAGTTCACCAAAAAGACCGGCATCGCGGTGCGCTACGACACGTTCGACTCAAGCGACACGCTGGAGGCCAAGCTTTTGGCCGGCCAGTCCGGCTATGACGTCGTGGTGCCGACCGGCTATTTCCTGGCGCGCGAGATCGCCGCCGGCATCTTTCAGCCGCTCGACAAGTCGCAGCTGTCGAATATCGTGCATGTTTGGCCGGAGATCGCGCTGCGGCTCGCCGCCTACGATCCGGGCAACCGCTACGCCGTCAATTACATGTGGGGCACGACCGGCATCGGCTACAACGTCAAAGCGGTGCAAAGAATTCTCGGCCCCGGCGCCGCGATCGACAGCTGGAGCGCCATCTTCGAGCCGGACCGGCTCGGCAAGTTCAAGGATTGCGGCGTGCACCTGCTCGATTCCTCCGACGACGTCATGACCGCGGCGCTGCATTATCTTCATCTCGACCCCAATTCGAGCGCGCCGGCTGATCTGCAGAAGGCCGCGGAGCTGCTGATGAAGATCAGGCCTTACGTGCGCAAGTTTCATTCCTCGGAATACATCAATGCGCTAACGACCGGCGAAATCTGTCTGGCGCTGGGCTATTCGGGCGATGTCAAGCAGGCGCAGAAGCGCGCTGCCGCAGCCGGCAGCGGCATCGCCATCGACTATGTGATTCCGAAGGAGGGCGCGCCGCTGTGGTTCGACAACATGGCGATCCCGAAAGATGCACCGCATGTCGCCGCCGCGCACCAGCTGATCGATTATCTGCTCGACCCGAAAATCGCCGCGCGCAACACCAATTTCGTGTCGTATGCCGACGGCGACCAGCCGAGCGACCTGATCGAGCCTTCGATCCGCAACGACCGCGCCATCTATCCGGACGCCGCCACGATGGCGAAGCTCTTCACCATCATCGCCCACGAGCAGAAAACGCAGCGCCTTATCAACCGACTATGGACGCGCATCAAGACCGGGGAGTGATCAAGGCCCGCTCAACTTTGGCCCGTCCTGCCCGGCCTTGTGCCGGGCATCCGTGTCTTACCAGCTCAGCAGGCACAAAGACATGGATGGCCGGGACAAGCCCGGCCATGACGCATGGATATTCGTCGGCAATATTAGAAGAACCGTCTAATCCGGTTTGATGCCGGCGTCCTCGACCATCTTCTTCCAGGCGGCGAGCTCGGTCTTGATGTAGTCGCCGAGCTCTTCGGGCGTCGAGGAAAAACCCTCGAAGCCCACATTCTTGAACTTGGCCTGGACGTCCGGGCTGTCGATGACCTTGCGCAAGGCGCCGTTGAGCTTGGCGATGACCTCAGGCGGCGTGCCGGCGGGCGCGACCAAACCCGCCCAGGCGTCGAGGTTGAAACCCTTGGCGCCGGCTTCGTCCATGGTCGGCAGGTCGGGGTATAGCTTGCTGCGCTTGATGCGCGAGATCGCCAATGGGCGCAGCGCGCCGGACTGCACGTGCGGCATCGCAGTGGTGAAGTCGGCGAACATCATCGAGACGCGCCCGGCCATGATGTCCTCGAGCGCCGGCCCGGTGGTCTTGTATGGCACGTGTACGATGTTGATGCCGGCCCATTTGGCGACCGTATAGCCGCCGACGATTCCGGCGGTGTTGCCGCTGGCGAACGTCAGCTTGCCGGGATTAGCCTTGGCGTAGTCGACCAGCTCCTTGACCGAGTGAATAGGCAGCTTCGGATTGACCACCAGCATCAGGGTGAAGCTGCCGACCCGGGTGATCGGCACGAAATCCTTCACCGCATCGTAGTCCACGGTGTGGATGAACGGATCGGCGGATAGCGGCGAGTTGGTCGCCATCAACAGCGTATAGCCGTCGGCCGGTTGATGATGCACGTACTGGGCGGACAACGCGCCGTCCGCGCCGGGGCGATCCTCGACGACGATGGGCTGGCCGAGCGCCGGGCCGAGCTTGTCGCCGATGATGCGGTCGAGCGTGTCGCTGGCGCTGCCGGCGCCGAATGGATTGACGATGGTGATGGGCCGCGTCGGATAATCGGTGGCGGCAAAGACCGCGTGGCCGAACAGCAAAGCCGCAGCGGCAGCAGCAACGAGATACAGCTTCTTCATATGCTGACCCTCCCTGTGCACGACCATTGTTTGTTGGCGAGTCGCGGTCGCTGTCGCGGGCGCCTTTGTTGCCTTTCAGACTAGCAGATTTTGCCGAGCGGGTGGGCAGCCGAAACGATGCTGGCGCACGGCTTGAGCGCGCGGCGTTACGCCGCGGCGGTCAGTGCGGAAACCGCACCAGATCGCGGATGGTGCCGGCGATTTGGGTCGCCGCCGGCTTGCCGTCGTCGGCGCGGCGCAGGATGACGGGCAGCCGGCGCCGCGGCCGAAACGTCGGCTGCACGGCGTAATCGACCCGCGCATCGGGTGGCAATTCCATCCGGTAGCGCGTGAGGATCGCGGCAAGTGCGATCTTCACCCCGAGCGAGCCGAACCAATAGCCGGGGCAGGCATGCGGGCCGGCGCTGAACACCGGAAATTCGAACATGCTCGGCGCAATCGTCGACCAGCGCTGCGGCGAAAACGCGTCGCCCTCCGGATAGAGCTCGGCAGCGCGGTTGGTGAGAAACGTGTTGAGCATCACGCGGCTGTTCCGCGGCACCGCGTGCCCGGCAATGGTCGTATCGCATTGCGCGACGCGCATCTGGATCGGCACCGGCGGCAACAGGCGCATGGATTCCTTTACCACCGCATCGAGGTAGGGCAATTCGGCTGCGCGTTCGAGCGCGGGCGCGCCGGCGCCAAGCGTTTGCAGGATTTCGTCCTGCAGGTCAGCGGCGATACGCGGATGCGCGATGAGCAGAAACAGCGTCCAGGTCAGCGCGCTTTGCGCCGCCTCGGATGCGGCGGCGAACAACGACGCCAGCTGCCCGACGATCGCCGCGTCGTCGGGCGAACCGCCATCGACACCGGCGCTGTTGACAATGATTGCGGCAAGGTCGCGCGCATCGGGCCGGCCGCGCTTTGCGGCGACCCATTCGAGGATGCGCCGTTCGAGTTCGGCGGCATCGCGCACGACCCGGCCGTAGGCGGTGAAGGGCAGGTTGAGCCGCAGCGCGGACGCGCTGGCCCCCCATTTGCGCTCCATCAAGTCGCTGACCAGATCGGCGATGGCGCTGCTCTGCGCGTTCTCGCCGCCGAACAACAAATCGAGCGCGAGCTTGCGCATGACACGGCGCACGTAGTCCCAGAGATCGATCGCTTCGCCGAGCGGCCATGACGCGACCTCGGCCTCGGCAATCTGCGCCATGCCTGCGGCCAAACCTTCGACAGTGCCGCGCCGCAGCGGCTGCAGCACGAGCTTGCGATAGTGAGCATGCGCATCGCCGGTGAGCCGCGTCAGTCCCGAGCCGATGCGGCGCGCCGCCGAGCCGCGCGGACCGCCGGGCAACAGACTGACGCCGCGCCAAGTCTCGGTATCGGACAACACCTCGGCCTGGAACGCGGCGCCGGCGGTGAGCACCAATGGCGCGCCGAGCATGACAGTGCCCTTGGCTCGCACCAGCGGCAGCGCGTGGTCGAGCATCACGAACGGACCGAACGCCGCGTGCATACGCTGCGTCGCAGTCAACGGCTCGCGCGCGAACGCAAAGCCGCAACGCAGCGCGGCAAGGCCGGTCAGCCGAACCGGCGGCGGCGTTGCTGAGGGCGGGGACTCTTGAGCGTTGGCCGACATGGCGTTACCGGTCGCGCCGGGCCGCGAACAAATGGGTGAACAACGCCGCCGGCCGCTCCTGTAACTGCCACCCACCGGCTCCGGTCGTCCACAAAGCGGACAGCTCACGGCCGGCAAACCCGGCGCGGGCGCTCGTCACCGCATCATGCACCGACACATCGTTGCAGCCGGCGAGCCACAACAGTCGGCTCAATTCGACCACGAATTTTGCGCGCCGCGGTTCGCAGGCGACGAACAGCCAGGCACGCTTGGCGGCGCTGCTGAACAAGCGCGTCAACTGTTCGTCCGTAAAGTGATGCAGAAACAAATTCGCGGTGACGGCGTCGATTGGCGTCGAGCGCGCGCGGTCTAAAAAATCGAACACGTCGGCGCTCACCGGTTCGGCGCGCCAGCCCAGAGCCGCGAACGCGTCGCGCGTCTCGGCGCTGACGATATTCTGCCGGTCCTGCAGGATCACGGTTACGTCGCGCCAGCGCGGCGCAAGGTGACGCGCCACCCGCAGCATGGCCTGGCCGTCGCCCGAACCGAGATCGACGATGGTGCGCGGCTGCCGCCCGGCGACAGCGGCGCCAGCGCGCAGCGCCGTCGCCATGCCTCGTGCGTTCGCCATGAAACCGTTGATGCGGTTGAGGTCGCGCCGCGAGCGCATCGCCCGCGGATCGTCGGCCGGCAATTGGTCGAGCAGCTCCGGCTCGAGGCGGCGCGTTGTCAGGCTCATGGAGCGGCGCCGACCACGGCATCGCGCTGGCGCTCGCCGCGCTCGAACGGCGCGGCATCGCGGAACGCCGCGAAAAATTCGCGGTCGCGCTGCGGCCATGCTGCGATCGGCATCGGTCCGCCCACCAGCAGCACGTAATCGTACGGCGCCGCCCGATCTCCGGCCATGATGTATTGATAATGCACGCGGAAATGGCTCCAGCGGAAGCGGTCATAATCTTCCGGCGCGATCATCTCCTTGAAGCTGATACGCCAGAGCAGCGGATTGCGGTGCGGCGCGTTCCCTTCTTTTACGCCGATGCCCGCGACCGGATCGAAATTAGCAAAGCACATCACATCCTTGCGCGACTGGCAGTCGATCCAGACGATGGCCGGCGCCGCGGCAAGGTGCGCGACGACGGCGCGCATTTTGTGCGCGGCCGGATGCAGCGCCACCGCAGGCATCACCGAACCGAGCGTCAGCAGCACCACGCGCGGCCCGTGACGGCTGAGTTCGGGGTCGAGCTCGAGCGCGCGCGCCATGATGGCGCAGGCGACGGCGCCGCCGGTGGAATGGCCGACCAGCGCCAGTTCATCGACCTCATTTGCGCGCGAGGCGGCGATGAAGTGCCGCGCGCCGGCTTCGACCACACGATCGATCCAGGTCGGTCGGCCGCGGCCGAACCGGCGCAAAGTCGACCAGCAGGACGCGATCTGCACCACGCGCCAGCGCTCGGCGAGCGGGCGAAGCGCAAACAACATCGCCGTGCCCGCCGCGATTGCGACGACGACGCTCGCGGCGAGCGGCAGGTGAAAATCGGCGGCGAGCATACGGCCGGCAACCAGCGCGACCAGCAAAGCTGCCGCGGCCCACGCGGCGATCAACAGCTGAAAATACAGAAGATGCAGCGCGAAGCGCCACGCGGCGCGGAAAATGCGAAACTGCGCGCCGCTGACGACGTCGTCGCCGTACCAGCCCAGGCCGCGCAAAAATTGCCGCAGCGTCGGCCGCGCCATGTCGGCGCGGATGAAATTTTCCATGCGCAGAAAATCGTAGCGGGTCGCGACCTGCCAATCCGCACCGGCCGTGCCGCGCAGATCGAGCTGCCAGCGCGCGAACTCCTCTGACTCCTCGGCTGCGTGCAGCGTCGCCGCGATCGGCCACAGACGTCCGAAGCGTTCGCAGGTTCGGCGCAACAGCTCGAAAAAACTCTGCGCGCCGCGCGGGTCGTAGCCGGATACGTAAATGACGTGGCGGCGCCGGATCGCGGCGGCGGTGCCATCGCGAACAGCGCCCGAAACCTCGCTTTGCGCCGCGTCGTTCATGCGTCAGCCATTATCGCGGATGGGCACGGCAAGTCCAATTCGCGGCTGCCCCAATTTGCAAATCGCCGCGTCATTGCGAGGAGCGCAGCGACGAAGCAATCCAGTTTCGGTGCTCCCCCTGGATTGCTTCGCTTTGCTCGCAATGACGAAACGTTAGCGCCAGCGCCGGTGCAGCCACAGCCATTGCTCGGGATGTTCGCGCACCCAGCCTTCGACCACGTTGGTGATCGCTTGCATGGTGCCTTGGACGTCGATGCGGCCGTCGGTGTCGCGCGGCGGCGTGATCGGCTCGGTGATGTCGCCGCCGAAATGGTTGCGGTCGGCAAGCCGGATGATGCGCAGGCCGTAGATCGGGCATTCGAGTTGCCGGGCCAATAGCGCGATCAGCGGATTGGCCCTGCACGGCCGGCCGAAGAACGTGACCTCGACCCCCTTGGTGTAATGCTGGTCGACCAGCATGCCGACGTGTACGCCTTGTTGCAGCAGACGCGCCAGCCGCACCGGTGCATCGAGGCCGGACGGAATCATTTGGCCCATCACGCCGGCGCGCAGTTTAATCACCGCATCGCTCACCGCGCGGAGGTTTTGCCGCCGATACAGCACGGCCGAATCCGCGCCGAGCAGTTTGGCGACCACGGCCGACATTTCCCAATTGGCGGTGTGGCAGGCGAAGCTGAGGCTCGCTGGGCCAGCGCCGATCACGCGCCGACAGCGTTCCAGCATCGCCGGCTCGAGCACAATGGCGTTGGGATCGTCGGACGGGCTCGCGGCAACGTGAAACTCGTCGAGATGGACGAATTCGGCGGCGACGCGGCCGAGATTGTCCCACACGCCGGCGAGGATGGTTTCGATCTCGGCGTCGGATTTTTCCGGAAACGCCGCGCGCAGGTTGACACGGCCGACCCGATGCTCGGGCAATAGCGGCCCAATCTTGCGCATCGCTGTGCCGGCGAAGTTCGCCGCGCGCCGACGCTCCATGCGTTTGACGCCGCGCAACAGGCCGACCGCAATGGCGCCGACGCCTGCATCGAGCAGGATTTTTGCCCGCCGCCCGATCATCAGAAGGTGACGATGATTTTGCCGAACACCTGGCGGCTTTCGAGGCGTGCCAGCGCGCGTTCGAAATCGGCGAGCGGCAGCTCGGTGTCGATCACCGGGGTGAGGCCGGACGCCATCTTGGCCAAACTCTCGCGGATATTGCGCAACGAGGCGCCGAACGAGCCGAAGATGCGGTATTGCTGGGTATAGAGCTGGAACAGATTGAGCGGTGTCGATTGTCCGGAGGTCGAGCCGCAGGTGACCAGCCGCCCGCCGCGCTTGAGGCACAGCAGCGAGCCGTTGAACGTGTCGGGCCCGACATGCTCGAACGCGACGTCGACGCCTTTTTTGCCGGTGAGCTTGCGCACCACGCCTTCGAACCGCTCGCTGCGGTAATTGATGACGTGATCGGCGCCGAGCGCTCTGGCCTTCTCCGCCTTGGCGTCGTCGCCGACCGTGGTGAACACGGTGCAGCCGATCGCCTTGGCCATTTTGATCGCGACGGTGCCGATGCCGGAACCGCCGGCCTGCACCAAAATGCTTTCGCCGGGTTCGAGCTTGGCGTTGTCGAATAGCATGTGCTGCACCGTGGCGAACGCAATCGGCGCGCAGGCGGCGTCGCGAAAGCTCACGCCGTCCGGGATCGGCACCAAGAGCCGCACCGGCATGGTGACGAGATCGCGGGCGAAGCCGTCGACGTGGAAGCCCATGACGCCGCCGGGATTTTCGCAAAGGTTGTCGCGGCCTTCGCAGCAGGCTTTGCAGACGCCGCAGGTCAGCGCCCCATAGGGCACGACGCGGTCGCCGACCTTGACCCCCACCCGACCCTCCCCCGCCCGCGGGGGAGGGTCGGGAGGGGGCCCCGCTGGCGGGGAAGGGCAGGAAGGGGGCCCCACCGCAACAACTTCGCCGGCGGCTTCGGCGCCGACCACGAGCGGCAGCTTGCGCTTGGCGAAGGCCATGCCGCGCCAGCCCCAGACGTCGATGTGATTGAGCCCGAGCGCCTTGATGGCGATCTGCGCCTCGCCCGGGCCCGGCGCCGGCGGCGGCGCGGTCTCGCGCAGCTCGATGATGCGGTCGGCGACGAGGGTGAGCGCGCGCATGCGGCCGGCCGGCGACGCGGCGGCGCGCTCCGTCTCGGCCGGCGCGAGGCTCGTCATGCCGGCTCCCGCCTCATCACCACGCAGACGTTCTGGCCGCCGAAGCCGAACGAATTGGAAATGGCGCGATGGACGCGCGCATCGCGGGCGGCGTTCGGCACCACGTCGAGTGCAATGGCCGGGTCGGGCACATTGTAGTTGATAGTCGGGGGAATGCGCTGGTGTTCGAGTGTGAGCAGGGTGAAGGCGGCTTCCACCGCGCCTGCCGCGGTCAGGGTATGGCCGATCATCGATTTGTTGGACGAAATCGGAATGCGTGCAGCACGCTCGCCGAACACCGCAGTGACGCCGAGGTGCTCCATCTTGTCGTTCTCCGGCGTCGAGGTGCCGTGGGCGTTGATGTAATCGACCTCGTCGGGATTGGCGCCGGCATCGGCGAGCGCATTGCGCATGCAAGCGATGATCGGCTTGCCGTCCGGGCTCGACCGGGTGCGATGAAACGAATCGGATTTCTCGCCGCAGCCTTCGATGATGCCGAGCACGCGCGCGCCGCGCGAGCGCGCATGCGCCAAACTCTCCAGCACCAGCGCGCCCGCGCCTTCGGCAATGACAAACCCGTCGCGGTTTTTGGAAAAAGGCTTCGACGCCTGCTGCGGCGGCTCGTTCTGCGTCGACAGCGCCGAAAGGAGTGAGAACCGCACCAGCGATTCCGGGGTGATCGAGCCGTCGGCGCCGATCGCCAGCACGGCGGCGCACTCGCCGCGCCGGATTGCTTCGAGGCCGAGCTGGATCGCAGTGGCGCCCGACGCGCAGGCGGTGTTGAGCGAGATCGGCGAGCCTTCGGTGCCGAAATGCTCGGCCAAGCGCTCACCGACGATGCCGAAATGGAACGCGCCGAACTTCGCGCCATAATCGCGCGCGACGCGCAGCAGATCGGAATAGCTGGCCTCGCCATTCGCCGCGGCCATCTCGGCCATCTGAAAACGCAACGGCCATTCGATCTCGAGCGGCGGCGGGGCGAGACACAGCGGTCCCGGAAAATGGCCTTTGCTGCCGATGCCGGATTGCGCAACCGCCTCCTCGCCGGCCAGCAGCGCGATGCGCTCCGACAGCTCGGCCGGCGACATATAATCCTGATAGACATCGTCGGCCGTGCCCGCGATCGTGGTCTTCAGTCCTTCGGTCGGAAAGCGCGAGATGCGCCGCACGCCAGAGACGCCGCCGGTCAACTTCGCCCAATTATCCGTTTTGCCGACGCCAAGCGAAGTGACGACGCCGATTCCGGTGACCGCGACGATCGGCCGGCCGGCTTTGTCCAGATGTTTTGCCCCGGCTCCCGTGGCGGCGCTCGACTGTGTCATCGCGTGCCCCTCAATGGATGCGTTCAACAAGCGCAAGCCCTTCGCCGCGCCAGGCGCCGACGCCGGTGACGACGATCTGCTCCAGCGGCTCCGGGTTTTTTCCGCCGTCGCCGCTGCCCAGCGGGGCAAACAGCTTGCCGTGTTCGAGCACCATCGTGGCGATGGCAAGATTAGCCGGAAACTGCGCCTCGATCCCATGCCCGATATACGTGCCGCTGCCGCGCACTGGAAGCCCGAATTTTTTCAGCGCCTGCCGCTCCGACGAAGTGGCCGGCTCAAGCCCAGTCGCGCCGGAAATCACGGCCGCATGGCCGCTTTCGACCTGCGCGGCGATCGTCTGCCATTGGCGCTCAAGCGTCGCCTCGATGTCGCCCTCACGCCGCTTGTTGCGATCCGAAGCGACGGCGTTAAGCCGCGCCCGCGGCCGCGCGCCACGCGCGCGGGCATGATCCGGGCTTTCCAGCACCAGAAAGGCGCCGAGCGAACCGTAAGCGATGCCGCCCTCGGGGCCGCGGTCCCATACCGGCGCGAATTTTTCCTTGAGCAGCGCGCCGCCGAGCTCGAAATCGAGAAGGTGGTCCCAGCGCGCGCCGTGCGAAGCGCCGCCGACCAGCGTAACCTCGCTCTGCTTTGCGGCGACCCGCGCGTGCGCGACGCGCACCGCATCGACGCCCGCGGATTCCTCGCCCAAAAACGTCCGCGAGGAGCCGACCACGCCGTGCACCAGCGAAATGTTGCCGGCCAATAGGTTAGGCAATTGCGCGAGAAACAGCGTCGGCCGCAAATCGTTCATCAGCCGCTCGTTGAGAAACGCGCCGGGTTTTTCCGCCGCGCGCACGCCGGCGAGGATTGCGGTATCGACCGGGACGTCGCGCTCGCCGCCGATCGCGGCGACGATCATGTCAGTGTGGTCGAGCAGATCGGGCTTGCCGGCGAGGCCGGCGTCGCCGAGCGCGAGCCCCGCGGCATAGACGCCGATCCGCTGCCACATTTCCATCTGCCGCTGGTCGCCCTTCTTAGGGATTTGCTTGTCGAAATTGACCGGCGGCAAGGCGTGCACGATGTACGGCGCAAAGCTCTTGTCGTCGTAGGGCGGCGGCGCGCCGCGCGCAAAGAAATCCCAGGTCGCGTCGAGCCCCTCGCCGAGGCAGGTGATGAGGCCGACGCCGGTGATCCACACCTCGCGCCGATCGCTCACCGAGCGAGCTCCTTGATTGGCAGCTCGAGCCGTTCACCCCAGGCAAAAAAAGCCTCGCGGAATTGCGGGCTGGGGAACGGCATGATGCGGAAGGTCAGTTGCGCATCGCACACCTTCTTGCCGTCGCGCCGGCCGGTGCATTCGGCGACTGTGTAGCCCGAGCCTTGGTGCACGACGCTGCCGTCGAATTCGAGCTGGTCGCCGGGAAACACCGGAGTGCGGAATTTACCTTCTTTGACGCCGGCGAGAAACGGCATGGCGGAAAAGCGCCCGAGCATGCAGACGAGCCACCCGGTGGTCTGCGCCATGCATTCGATCAGGAGCACGCCCGGCATCAGCGGGTAGGTGGGAAAGTGGCCTTCGAAGATCGTGCTCTCTTGCGGCACCGTGCAGGCGGCGCGAAGCCGCCGCGCGTCGAGGTCGACCTCGACGATGCGGTCGATCATCTGGAAATATTCAAGGCGCATTTGCGGGCGCCTCAGGCGCCTTTGGCCGCGACCAGTTCGTCGATCCGCGTGCTCAAATTCTGCAGCACGAAATACTTCTCGGTCGAGGCCTGGCCGTCATTGACCTCCTGGGTCCACTGCTCGAGCGGCAGCTTGATATTGAACGCCTTGTCGATGGCAAAGGCGATGTCGAGGAAGTCGAGGCTGTCGATCTCCAAATCCTTGGTAGCGTGGCTTTCGGGCTTGATGCTCTCGCGGGGAATATCGCAGGTTTCCGCGATGATATCGGCCACTTTGTCGAACGTGGTAGCCATCGGGCGTGCTCTTTAAGCCACAGCGATTGCGCCCGGTCGTCCCCCCGGCGCGGACAAGCCCGAACCGAAACGGGCCCCTCTCAAACGACAGTGCCCCTATAGCGAAGGAGGCCGCCAAGTTCAACTTCGCCGGCCCGGCGCGCCGCCGGTTCCGCCGTGCTGTGGCGCGCCACGTTGGCTATTTCGTCGAGGGCGGCGGCGCCGGAACTTCGATCGGTGCGCAATTTTGCCGGCCCTGCAGCACGCAATCCTGGTCGCGCTCCATTTCGGCGATGGTGTCGGCGAGCCAGACGCCGACGCCGATCAAGAGGCACACGACCGCAATGGCGATCACGTTCATCAGCATGCGCTGTGCGTAGTTGACCGGCTCGTCGTCGCCGTCCTGCTCGTAGGCCGCGAGATTGTCGGGCAGGGCGTCGTCGTCGTGCAGCTGTGCCACTTCCGCGGGACGATTCGACTCGGCCGCGCGCTGCCGTGGCCGGAACTGCAGGACCTGGGCGACATGCGGGGTGCCGTCGCCTTCGGGCTTGTCCTGGGCCAGCCTGGAGCTGCCGTCGCGCATGAATCAACCATACGCCGTTGCCGGACGATTTCTAAGCGGTTATTGCGATAAAGTTTATTGTGCGGCGCATGGCTGCATCGCGCTTCAGCCGCAAAGTCATTAAATCTTGCCAAAGCTTTTGGCCCAAACGAACGGGCGGCTTGCCGCGGTGGCGGCGCAGGCGTCAGTTCGGCCCGACCGATGGAGCATTGCCATGCAAAAAGCCCTTTTACCGAAGCCGCATTGGCGGGCGGCCACCTTGTTTGCGCTGGCGTTCACGCCGCTCCTGGCCAGCCGGGCGATGGGCGCAGACTATAAGGTGGGATCGCTCGACATCACCCAACCGTGGGCGCGCGCCACCCCGAAGGGCGCGAGCACCGGCGCCGCCTACCTGACGGTGAGCAACAGCGGCAGCCAAACCGAGCGGCTGAGCTGCGCCACGAGCGCAGCCGCCGCCAAGTGCCAGATCCACGAAATGGCCATGGACAACGGTGTGATGAAGATGCGGCCGGTCGAGGGCGGGCTCGAGATCAAGCCCGGGCAAACCGTGACGCTCAAGCCCGGTGGCTATCACCTCATGCTCGAAGGCCTCAAAGCGCCGCTCAAAGCAGGCGACACGCTTCAGGCGACGCTCGCTGCGGGCGGCAGCGCCAGCGTCAACGTCGACTTTCCAGTGGCCGCCATAGGCGCGCCGGCGCCCGACGCTTCGGCCGGCGGCGGCATGAAGATGCAGGGCCCGGGCATGATGCAGATGCCCAAGCCATAACGGCATCGACGCAATTGTCGCTTTGCCGGACGCGCTTCGTTAACAAATCCGGACCTTACCATTGCTTAAGACTGGATGCCGTATAGCACTGTGACGGCATCGGATTTTGAGCGTGCGAGTGGGCGGAGCAGCCGTGCTACCGCCGGCTCAGGCGGCGCGGGGTGCGATCATCGGCATGAGCGACAGCGATCCGAAGGATGTCCGTAGCTGGTCCGGGCCGATCAAACATTTGGCCGACGACGAGCGCCGCTCGCTCACCGATTCGATGAGCGCGCAGCCGCGGCCGCGGATCGCAATCGCCGAGGCGCTGCGCAATCACTGGTTCGAAATCTGGTACCAGCCCAAGATCGATCTCAAGCGCAAATGCCTCGCCGGCGCCGAAGCGCTGGCGCGCATCCGCCATCCCGATCTCGGCGTGCTGTTGCCCGGAAGTTTTTTGCCCGACGTCGACGAAGCTTCGGTCACAGAGCTCGCCCAGCACGCGCTGTTGGCGACGCTGTGCGACTGGTCGATGTTCGAGGAGGCCGGTTTCAATCTCCATCTCGCCATCAACGTCCCGGTCGGCGTGCTGTTGAAACTGCCGATCGCTAAGCTCGTGACCGAGTATCGGCCGAAATCGGAGCGCTGGCCCGGGCTGATCGTCGAAGTCACCGAAGATCAGATTGTGCGCGACATCAAGCTTGCCCACGAGATCGCCCGGCAGCTTCAAGTCAGCGGCATTCAGATCGCGATCGACGATTTCGGCGCCGGCTATTCGTCGTTCTCGAGCCTGCGCGAATTGCCGTTTGCCGAGCTGAAGGTCGACCGCTCGTTCGTGCTCGGTTGCGCCACCGACGCCACCAACGCGGCGATCTGCCAGACCGCGATCGATCTCGCCCACCGCTTCGGCAGCGCCGCGGTCGCCGAAGGTGTCGAAAGCCAGCCCGATCTCCAGGCGCTGATGGTGATGGGCTGCGATTTCGGCCAGGGCGTCCTGATCGCGCCGCCGATGCCGAAGGAGCGCTTCCTCGAACTGTTGCGCAAGCGCATGAACATGCCCCGCGGCGCTTCGCCCAAGGTGCCGGCGCCTACCGGCAAGCCGGTCGGGCGGGTGGCTTAAGGCGCGCTGTTTCCCGGGCGCAGCGCAGCACGAAGTGGTGCGCTGCCGACCCTGGATCGTTATAGACGGCGAGTCTTCGAAGGTCCCGGATCAGCGGTGCACCGCCCCAGCGCGTCGAAGACGCGCGTAAACTCGCTTTTGCTGCACCGCATCCGGGACACGCCTCTCAATTACTTCCGCGCCGGCTCTTTGAACGGCGGCTTCATGCCGTCGGGCAGCGGCACGCGGAAGGTGTTGAGCGTCATCGACACCATGGCGTAGTAGCCCAATATGCCGACCAGCTCGACGGTGCCGGCATCGCCCAGAACCTTGCGCAGGCGATTGTAGCTCGGTTGGCTCACGCGCTTGTCGGCATAAAGCTCCTTGGCGAAGTCGTAGACCGCGAGCTCGTCGCGCGGCGCCTTTTTCGGCCGCCGGCCGGCCTGGATGTCGCGAATTGTCTCCGGCTTGACGCCTTGCTTCTCCGCCATCGGCGCATGCATCGCCCATTCGTATTGCGCTTTCCATTGCTGCGCCGTCACCAGGATGGCGAACTCGGAAAGCCGCGGCGGCACGCTGGTGTGAAAGCGCACATGGCCGCCGAGTTTTTGCGCAAGTTCGCCGAAGCCGGGCGAATGCAGATAGACGGCGAACGGGCCGGCCATCTTGAATTGGCCGCGCGGCCCGGACTTGATCGATTCGGCGAGCGCGCGCTGTTCGGCGGTAAGCGTCGTCTCCGACAATTCCGGCAGGCGCGGCGATTGCATGCTTTTGGCCATGGTGTCCTCCCTAGCGGCGTCTTTTGCCTTTGACGGAATTTTTGCGAGCAGATTTCGTTGGCGCGCGTTTTGCGCCGGCCTTTTTTGCGCGCGCGCTCGTGCTGCTTGCTTTTTTCGCCGCTGCTCGCGCCGGCATCAGCCCGGCTTTTTCGACCTGGCGCACCCAATAGTCCCAGGCGCGGTTGGTCGACGGCGGCCGCGATTGATGCGCAGCGGTGAGCTTGGCCTCGCCGGGCGAGAGCGCATCGACGTGGCCGTGCGCCATGGCTTGGCTCTGCAGCCGGGCATTGTCGCAGGTGAACACGGTGCGGAACGTCAGCTCGCGCAGGCTCGTGCCGGCGACGCTGGCGCCGTGGCGGCGCATCAGCACGGTCCAATGCGGGCCAAGCGCGCGGGCGAGCGAGGCGCCTTCCTCCGGCTTGACCACCAGCATGTTGGTGTCGCCGAACTCGTCGCGTTGGTCCCAGAACTGCACCTTGCCCATCACCGCGCCGAGATGAAACACCGGCACGATCTCCTGCCCCGAGATCGCGAACGGCAGCACCGCATGCGCATGGTGATGGCACACCGCATGGACGTCGGGCCGCGCCTTGTAGATTTCGCCGTGGATCACCTTTTCGCTGTACAGCCGGAAATCAGTCGGCCGCACCGGCTCGGAATCGAGCGTGAGCTCGACCAGATCGGAGACTTCGGCCAGTTCCGGCGCACGATGGCGCGGAATAAAGTAGCGCTGCGGATCATGCGGATGGCGCACGCTGACGTGACCGAACGCGTCGAGCACTTTCTCATTGGCCAGGATGCGCGTCGCCACGATCAGTTCATACAAAATCTCGGCAAGCACGTCGGGCATTCAGTGTCTCCAGTTGGTCAATCGAGGGGACCTTCACTTCCGCGCGATGAGGTCGATCAGCGCCGACATCCCGGCGTGCGCGCTGCCTTCGCCGATGACGCTGTCATGCTCACGGATGTCGAGCGAGGCCATGTCGCCGAATCCTTCTTCAAAGATCGCGCGCGTGTACATGCGCTCGGCGTTCGGCGGGCCGCCGGTGCGGTAATTGAGCTGCTCGGGCCGATAGCCCTGCATCAGTAAGAGCCCGCCGGGTTTTATCGCGCGCTTGAGATTTTGGAAAAACGCTGGCCGCTCGGCCGGCTCGACGAAGATGAAGATCGCCGCGATCACATCGAACGCTCCGGCCGGCCACCGCCGTGTGGTCACGTCGGCAAGCTCGGTGCGCAATGTTACGCCGCGCTCGGCGGCAAGCGCGCGGGCCTTGGCGAGGCCGGCCTCCGAAAAGTCGATCGCCAGCACGTCGAGGCCCTGCTCGGCGAGCCAGACGCCGTTGCGACCCTCGCCGTCGGCGACCGAAAGGGCGCGCTGGCCCGGCCGTAACAGATGTGCCTGCGCCTTGAGAAACGCGTTCGGCTCCTTGCCGAACGCATAGCCCGGCGCCGAAAAGCGCGTCTGCCATCGCTCCAGTTCGGACATTTCGGGCATGAAAGGAATTCCCACGGCGGCGCTCCTTTTGGCATTCCGGGCGCGATTGCGCTAGGTTTCTGGCGCATGACGGTCACGGTCAAAGCGCTGTTCTTCGACGTCTTCGGCACCTTGGTCGACTTTCGCACCTCAATTGCGCGCGAGGCCAAGGCGATCCTGGAGCCGCACGGTTTTGCGCTCGACTGGCTCGACTTCGCCGACGCCTGGCGCGGCCAATATCAGGGCTCGCTGGAGGAGGTGCGCTCGGGCCGCATCGGCTTCTGCAAGCTCGACGTATTGCACCGGCGCAGTCTCGACCGCCTGCTGCCGCGCTTTGGCGCGGAAAAACTCGGCGAAGCCGACCGCGTCAATCTCAATCTCGCTTGGCACCGGCTCGATGCCTGGCCGGACGTTGCGCCCGGGATGAAGCGGTTGAAGGCGCGCTATTGGCTGGCGCCGTTGTCGAACGGCAACATTTCGCTGCAGGTCGATCTCGCACGCCGTAACGGTTTCCCATGGGACGCCATCCTCGGCGCCGAAATTGCCGGCGATTACAAGCCGAAGCCGCGCGTCTACCTCGCCGCCGCCGAGGCGTTCGATCTGGCGGCGGCGGACTGCATGTTGGTGGCCGCGCATACCTCGGATCTCAAAGCCGCCGCCGCGCTCGGGCTGCGCACCGCGCATATCGCCCGCCCCAACGAGCACGGCCCCGGCAAAGGCGAGACCGCACCGGGCCTGCCTGTCGACTTTGCCGCCGCCAACCTCGAAGATTTGGCCGCGAAGCTCGGCACCTGACGCCGTTTCCCCGGGCGCAGCGCAGCACGAAGCGCAGCGAAGTGGTGCGCTGCAGACCCGGGACCGTTACAAACGCCGAGTCTGTGAAGGTCCCGGATCAGCGGTGCACCGCCACAGCGCGTCGAAGACGCGCGTAAACGCGCTTATGCTGTGCCGCATCCGGGACACAAGGCTTCAGCCGCGCCAAACGCGCTAGGCGTTGCACCGCCCCGGCGCTATCACGGGAGCCGCGATGACGCGCCCGATTCGCATACTCGGCATCGATCCCGGGCTCCGCCGCACCGGCTGGGGCATGGTAGAGATTTTAGGCAACCGGCTCGGTTTTCTCGGCTGCGGCTCGGTGACGACGCGCGACAACGACGCGCTGGCGGTGCGGCTCGTTACGATCCATGACGGGCTGATGCGGGTGCTCGACGAATTCCGCCCCGACGAGGCTGCGGTGGAGGCGACCTTCGTCAACAAGGACGCCAAGGCGACGTTAAAACTCGGCCAGGCCCGCGGCATCGCCATGGTGGTGCCGGCCAAGGCCGGCGTTCCGGTCGCCGAATACGCGCCGAACCTGGTGAAAAAGAGCATCGTCGGCGCCGGCCACGGCGACAAGGTGCAGGTGCGCATGATGATCGGCGTGCTCTTGCCCAAGGCCGATCCGCGCTCCGACGATGCCGCCGATGCGCTCGCCATCGCGGTGACCCATGCGCATCACCGCCAGAGCGTGCTGCACGCCGCGCTGAAGGTGGCGGCGCGATGATCGGCAAGCTCAAAGGCGTGATCGACAGCTACGGCGAGGACGCCGTGATTCTTGACGTCAACGGCGTCGGCTATCTGGTGCATTGCTCGGCGCGCACCTTGCAGGAATTGCCGCGGCCCGGCGAGCCGGCCACTCTGGCCATCGAGACGCATGTACGCGAGGATCAGATAAAGCTGTTCGGCTTTAATACCGACGTCGAACGCGAATGGTTTCGGTTGTTGCAGACGGTGCAGGGCGTCGGCACGAAGGTCGCGCTTGCGGTGTTGGGTACGCTCAAGCCCGCCGATCTCGCCGCCGCGATCGCCATGCGCGACAAGGCCATGGTGGCGCGCACGCCCGGCGTCGGCCCCAAGGTCGCCGAACGCATCGTTACCGAGCTGAAGGACAAGGCGCCGGCCTACACCAATGTCGATCCGGCTTTGGTGCGGCTCTCCGGCGCGCTCGATGAAAAACGCGCGCCGCAGCCGGTGAGCGACGCGGTCTCGGCGCTGGTCAATCTCGGCTATGGGCAGCCGCAGGCCACCGCCGCCATCGCCGCAGCGGCGCGCAGCGCCGGCGACGGCGCCGCGGTGCAGACCCTGATCCGGCTCGGCTTGCGGGAGCTCGCCAAGTGAAGCGGCCGGCGAAACTCAAGGCGGCGGATCAAGAGCTGATCGCAGCGGCAACGGCGGCGATCCGGCAGCGCTACCGCTACGATTGGCAGGAGGTCGGCGCGGCGCTGCGCACCCGCTCGGGCAAGATTTTTACCGGCGTCAATCTCGACGCCTATTTGGGCCGCATGGCGGTGTGCGCCGAGGCGGTGGCGCTCGGCCGCGCCTTTGTCGATCTCGGCGATGCTGGCATCGATACCATCGTCGCCGTGCGCCATCCCGAGCCCGACGAAAAGGATCAAACAATTGCCGTGGTGTCGCCGTGCGGCGCCTGCCGCGAGTTGATCTTCGATTACGATCCGAAGGCGCGCGTCATCGTGCCGAACGGCGCAACGGCCGCGGCGGTGCCGATTGCCGAGTTGCTGCCGAACAAATACCGCCGGGGACCGGAGCGATGACCCCGGCGCCGCAGCGCATGGTGACGTCGGAACGGCGCGAGGAAGACTCAGCCGAAGCGAGCCTGCGGCCGCAGCGGCTTACCGAATTCGTCGGCCAAGCCCAGGCCTGCGCCAATCTCGGCATCTTCATCACTGCGGCGCGCGGGCGGAAGGAGGCGCTCGATCACGTGCTGTTCGTCGGCCCGCCGGGGCTCGGCAAGACCACGCTGGCGCAGATCGTAGCGCGCGAGCTTGCGGTGAATTTCCGCGCCACCTCGGGCCCGGTGATCGCCAAGGCCGGCGATCTCGCCGCGCTGCTCACCAATCTCGAAGAGCGCGACGTGCTGTTCATCGACGAGATTCACCGGCTCAATCCGGCGGTCGAGGAGATCCTCTATCCGGCCATGGAGGATTTTCAGCTCGATCTGATCATCGGCGAGGGCCCGGCGGCGCGTTCGGTGAAGATCGACCTCGCCAAATTCACGCTGATCGGCGCCACCACGCGCGCCGGGCTGTTGACCAATCCGCTGCGCGACCGCTTCGGTATCCCGATCCGGCTCAACTTCTATTCGGTGGCGGAGCTGGAGCAGATCGTCAATCGCGGCGCGCGCGTGCTCGGCATGACGCTGACCGCCGACGGCGGCAACGAGATCGCGCGGCGCGCCCGCGGCACCCCGCGCATCGCCGGACGCCTGCTGCGCCGGGTGCGCGATTTCGCCACCGTCGCCGGCGCCGCGGCGATCGATCGCGCCGTCGCCGACAAGGCGCTCGCCGCGCTCGAAGTCGACGGCGCCGGCCTCGACGCCATGGACCGCCGCTATCTACAAACCATCGCGGTCAATTACGGCGGCGGTCCGGTGGGCGTCGAAACGCTTGCGGCTGCGCTGTCAGAGCCGCGCGACGCCATCGAGGACATCATCGAGCCGTATCTGATCCAATGCGGGCTCCTCCAGCGCACCTCGCGCGGCCGGCTGATCACCGCGCACGCCTTCCGCCATCTCGGCCTGCCCGAGCCGGCGCGCGACCCGGCGCAGTTCGGGTTGTTCGGGTCGGACGACAATGAGTGACACCGCGCAAACCTACGAAGGCGGCTGCCATTGCGGGCGCGTCCGCTTTCGCGTCACTGCCAGCCTCGATCGCGTCACCTATTGCAATTGCTCGATGTGCAGCAAGAAAGGCTTTTTACATCTGATCGTGGCGCCCGGGCAGTTCGAATTGCTGCAAGGCAAAGAGGCGCTCACCACCTACCGCTTCAACACCGGCGTGGCGCAGCACACATTCTGCTCCACCTGCGGCATCCATCCGTTCTACGTGCCGCGCTCCGACCCCGACAAGATCGACGTCAACGTGCGCTGCCTCGAGGGCGTCGATCTCGCCGCACTCACGATCTCCCAATTCGACGGCAAGAACTGGGAGCACGCCATGGCCGGGAGGGTGCCGTGGCGGTGAGGCCATGACGCTCGTCCCCCTCGACGGCGAAATTCGCGACGGCCGGCACGTGCTGGCGGTGCGGGTCTATTACGAGGACACCGATTTCACCGGCGTCGTCTACCACGCCAGCTACCTGCGGTTTTTGGAGCGCGGCCGGACCAATTATCTGCGGCTTCTTGGCGCCAATCACCGCGCGTTGTTCGAGGCCACCGAGCAGGAAGCGCCGGGCTTTGCCTTCGTGGTCCGCTCGATGAATATCGAGTTTTTGAAACCCGCGCGCATGGACGACGTGCTGGAGATCTGGACCGAGCCGGCCGAGGTCAAAGGCGCGTCGCTCACCTTGCGGCAGCGCGCGCTGCGCGGCGACGACGTACTGATCGATGCCAACGTGCGCGTCGCCTTTGTCTCCGGCGGCCGGGCGCGGCCGATCCCAAAGCCGCTGCGCATCGCCATGAAGGCGGATCAGGAGGCCGCGCAACAGTGACTGATGTACTTTCGCAGCTTTCGGGTGGACCGGCGTGGTTTTGCTCTTAAATACTTTGTCATGAGCGATCTTGGTTTTCATCTGTTTACGACCGCGATTGGCGACTGCGGCGTGGTGTGGAGCGGCCGCGGCGTTGCCGGGATGCAGCTTCCCGAAAAGAGCGCGCGCGCCACCCGCGCTCGGATCGTGCGCCGCTTTCCGGACGCGCGGGAAGCCGCGCCGCCGCCCGATATCGCGCGGGCTATTGCCGATGTCGCCGCCTTGCTCGCCGGCGAGCGCAAAGACCTCAGTTCGATAGCGGTCGATCTCGAAGGCGTTGCCGAATTCGATCGCCGCGTCTACGCGGTTGCCCGCACCATTCCGCCGGGCGGAACGCTCTCCTACGGCGAGATCGCCGCGCAACTCGGCGACCGCAAGCAGGCGCGCGAGGTCGCCGACGCGCTGTCGCGCAACCCGCTGCCGCTGATCGTGCCCTGTCACCGCGTCTTGGCGGCAGGCGGCAAAATGGGCGGCTTTTCCGCGCCCGGTGGCGTGCGCACCAAGTTGCGGCTGTTGTCGATCGAAGGCGCGCGCTACGGCGAGCCGACCCTGTTCGAGCGCCTGCCCTGGATGGCCGCGCCGCCGCCGCGTTCGTGAAGTCCGGACGATCGCGCTAAATCCACTCGTCCTGCTCCTCGTAATGCGCCGGGAACATGTTGACGTATTGCACCATGCGTGGCCGCGTGCCGCGGTTGGGGCTGGCTCCGTGCGGCAGCGCCTGGTGCCAGATGATGAGGTCGCCGGCGCGGCCGCCGATGGCGCGCGGGTCGAGCGCGTAAAGATCCTGCTGCCGCGGATCGGTGCCGGCCGGCAACGCTTTGAGCCAGGCTTCGCCCCAGCGCTGAAAGCCGGGCACCAAGGTGAACGCGCCCTGCTCGGGCGGCGTGTCGGTAAAATAGAGAATTCCGGCCGTGCTCAACGGGATCGGGGTCTTGATGCTGACGTCCCAATGCAGGTGTGGGCCGGGAAACGTGAAGCCGTCGCGCTCGGGCGGATTGAAGCCGACGCGGTCGGTCGTCGCCCACAGGTCGGCGGTGCCCCACAATTGCGCGAAGGCCTTGTGAATGCGCGGCGCGCGGCGCACGGCCTCGAACGCCGGGTGTTGAAAATATTGCACCATGATGCCGTGATCATTCTTGCCGTACCAGGTGTCCGGATCGTCAGGCCGCGCGCCGATGTGATCCCATACGGCCTGCGCCGCAGCCTCGCGCACGTCTTGCGGCACAGCGTCGTGCAGCACCACGTACCCGTGCTCGTGCCAGAAGCTGAGATCGGCGGCAGACAAGACCGGCGCGCTCGCCTCGACCGCGGCGAGCCAGCGCGCGGTTTGCGGCGGCGGATCGGCACCCGTCACCGCCGCATTGATGCGCGCGATCCGCTCCGGCTCGACGCCGCCGGTAGTCGACACGATCCAGCGTTCGAACTCGGCAAAACTCGGCGCGGCTCGGCCGAGATAGGTCGTTGTCTGCTCGAGCCCGACGCCGAGCGCGTGGATCACCAAATAATCGAGACGACGCTCGTCGGCGTTCGCCGGCACGAAGCGGCCTTGCCGCGCCGCCATGGCGCGCCCCCACAGGCGCTTGAGCCAAAACACGCCGAGCGTGCCGGTATCGGCAGCCGCTGCGAGAGACGGCGCGGCTGGGGCTTCAATGAGGGTCATTCTCGAACAACCACAACGCGTTGCGCCGTTTACTAAGCCCGCGGCTGGTCTTGTCGTCAATTGCGGACAGCGCGGTTGAAAACCTCGACGGCGCCGGCCGGCTAATGTAAAAGCCATTAACATGAGCTGGTCCAAGCGCGATAGCGGACAAGGAGAGGGGTCCAGCGGGCCGCGCGGCTACCACCATGGCAATCTCAAAGAGGCGTTGCTGCGCGCGGCGCTCGAGCTGATTGCTCAAAAGGGGCCGGCGGGTTTCACGTTTGCCGAAGCCGCGCGCTGGGCCGGCGTCAGTCCGGCCGCGCCTTACCGGCATTTCCGCGACCGCGACGAGCTTTTGGCTAACATCGCGCTGCGCGGCTTCGAGCGTTTCGAGTTGGCGCTCAAGCGCGCCTGGGACGACGGCCGCCCCGATGCGTTGGCGGCGCTCGATCGGCTCGGCAAAGCCTATCTGGAATTTGCCCGCACCGAACCGGCCTATTACTCGGCGATGTTCGAGGCCGGCATTCCGTTGGCCACAAGCCCGGAATTACGTGAAGCCGGCGACCGCGCCTTCGCGGTTCTGCGCGGCGCGGCCGAAAAGCTGTGCGCGCAAATGCCGTCGGCTACCCGGCCGCCGCTGCTCATGGTGGCGCTGCATATCTGGTCGATGTCGCACGGCATAGCGTCGCTGTTCGGCCGTGGCGATGCGGCACGCCGCACCTTGCCGATGTCGGCGGAGGAGCTACTTGAGGCCGGAGTCTTGGTCTATCTGCGCGGGCTCGGATTCGCGACGGCGACAGACAAGCCGCCCGGCTGAGCCCGGTAAATAATTGGGGCGGGACCCCTTGACGGCAGCCAAGCCTAATGTAAATGTTATTTACATTCACAAGCGAGGTGCCACCATGGCGGTCGTAGAACAGCTCGACGAACTCGGAAAGCCGGCTTGGATCGCGCTGATGATTCTCGGCTTCATCGTGTGGTGGCCGCTCGGCCTTGTGACCCTTGCTTTCATTCTCGGGAGTGGACGAATGGGATGCTGGCGTCATAACGGCGGCGGCCACTGGCAAGACAATATGGGCCGTTGGCAAGCGAAAATGGAGCGCATGCAGGAGAAGGTGGAGCGGCTGCGCGGCCGCATGGAGCGCGCGCGGCAGCGCGGCGGCCCCGGCTTCTTCTGGGGCGGACCGCCTTCGAGCGGCAACCGCGCCTTCGACGAATACCGCTCCGAAACGCTGCACCGCCTCGAAGAGGAGCAGCGGGAGTTCAAGGACTTTCTCGAGCGGTTGCGCTTCGCCAAGGACCGCGCCGAGTTCGATCAGTTCATGGCCGAACGCCGCAGGGGGACGCCCGATCAGGGGCAGGGGCCGCAGCCGCAGGCGTCCTGACCCCAGTCTGGATTCCTCATCCGACACGTCATGGCCGGGCTTGTCCCGGCCATCCACGTCTTTGCACTTGCTGGAAACCTGAAAGACGTGGATGCCCGGCACAAGGCCGGGCATGATGGTTGGAGGTTCCATTGCATCACCGCGGGCGGCTCGCGCATTTTTCGCGAGGTGCCGATCGTGTCGCAGGGACCGGCGCGCGCGTTGTTAACCCCCCATTAAGCACGCTCGGGCTTCGTTAGCCGGGAAGACCGGTGTTGCGCCCTAGTTTGGACAAGTTTCGCGACTGATTTCCGGCTCGCCGGTGGCGGGTCCGGCCTTTTGGGGTCTTCGCGAAATTTGGCTCTTGGTCGGCGCGCGCGATGCGGCTGCCTGGCCATTGCCTTTAGGTCCCGGCAAGCACCGCGCACAGCATGGCCCGCGGCCCGATCGTCCGGCTGCGGCTCGATGCGGCCGCAACCGCGCAAAACGACGCGCAAGGGACGCCTGATGTCATCGTCCAGCCTCGAGCTTGTCACCCTGTTCTGGCACGCCCATTGGATCGTCAAGCTGGTGATGGCGGGGCTGCTTGTGACCTCGGTTTGGGTCTGGGCCATCGCGCTCAACAAGACCCGGCTGTTCGCACGCATCCGCAAGGCCGGCGATCGTTTCGAGCAGGCGTTCTGGTCAGGCGAGCAGTCGTTCGAGGAGCTCTACAAGACGTTCGCCCGCGCCGACGGCCATTCCACCGACGCGTTGTTCGTCGCCGCCTGGGAGGAATGGAAGCGCAGCATCGAGGCGCACGTGCGCTCGCTCGCCGGCTTGCAGACGCGCATCGAGAAAAAAATGAACGTCACCATCGCGCGCGAGATCGAGCACATGGAGCGGCGGCTGTTGGTGCTGGCAACGGTCGGCTCGGCCGGCCCGTTCGTCGGCCTGTTCGGCACCGTGGCCGGCATCATGTCGAGCTTTCAGTCGATCGCCGCCTCGCAGAACACCTCGCTGGCGGTGGTCGCGCCCGGCATCGCCGAGGCGTTGTTTGCGACCGCAATCGGCCTCGTTGCCGCCATCCCGGCGACGATTTTCTACAATAAGTTCACAGTCGAGGTGAACCGCCAGGCGCAACGCCTGGAAGGCTTTGCCGACGAGTTCTCGGCGATCCTGTCGCGGCAGATCGACGAGCGCGGGTGAGGGCAGTCTGATGGCCGCAAGCGTCGCGAGCCCAGCATCGGCCGGCCGGCGCGGTCGCCGCCGCCGTTCGGTGATGAGCGAGATCAACGTCACGCCGTTCGTCGACGTGATGCTGGTCCTGCTCATCGTCTTCATGGTCACCGCGCCGCTGATGACGCTGACCATCCGCGTCGATCTGCCGGATACCCGCGGCGGCACCACGCTGAACTCCGACAAGGCGCCGCTCACGCTGACCTTGAAGAAGAGCGGCGGCCAATGCTCGAGCCAGGCCGACATGTTCGTCGACAAGACGCCGATCACGCTCGACGAGCTCGCAGCCAAGTTCGCGGCGATCAAGACCACCAATGCGCCCGGCCAGGCGCCGCCTACCGTGTGGGTCAACGCCGACAAGGAGCTTTGCTATAATGAGGTGGCGCGCGCGCTCGGGCGGCTGCATGACGCCGGGATGGGCACCGTCTTGAACATCACCGACGAGAAGAAGGGGGAATAGGGGTGCGGTCCGACTGGATCATATCGGGCTGCGGACACGTGGCGATCTTTGTCGCCGGCTTCGTCACGCTCGCCAGTTCGAAGCCGAATACGGATATGTCCAACTTGGTGCCGGTCACAATCGTCACCGACAACGACATCTCGCGCGCCGCGCTGGGCCAGATGAACGCGCCGAATCAGAATAAGCCGAAGCCGCTCGCCGACAAGGTCGACGTGCAGAAACAGGTCGAGCAAGTCGCCCCGAAGGCCGCGCCCAAGCCGGAGATCAAGACCGATACCGGAGCGCCGAAGCCGCAAGAAAAGCCGCCGGAGCAGAAGCCGGATCCCAAGCCCGAACCGAAGGCCGCGGAAAAGCCCGCCAAGAAGGAGCCGCAATTCAAGCCGGACAAGATCGCCGATCTGTTGAAGAAAGAAGAAAAGCAGAAGCCGCGCGAGGAGAGAGAGACCAAGCCGACGCCCAAATACGACGCCAGCGAAATCGCCCAGCTGCTCGATCATCGCGATCCGCGCCGCGAGCTGACAAGCGGCAGCGCGCTGAACCAGCAAGCGAGCCTCGGCGCGCCGAACGCGGCGCCGGACGCGCAGCTGTCGCAGAGCGAAATCGACGCGTTGCGCCAGCGCATCCGCGAGTGCTGGAGCCCGCCGCCCGGCGTCGATAGCGATTCGAATCTCTATGTCGAGCTGCGCGTGCTGTTCCGCCAGGACGGCTCGCTGGCGCAGCCGCCGGTCGTGGTCGCCGGCTCGGCGTCGCCGCTCGGCCCGGCGCTCGCCGAGAGCGGCAAGCGCGCGCTCTTGCAATGCCAGCCCTTCACCATGCTCAAGCCCGAGCACTACGCGCAGTGGCGCGACATAACCGTGAATTTCAATCCACGTGAGCTGTCCAACTAGGCCACGATGAGCTTAAGTCGATGCACTCAACTCGTCATTGCGAGCGAAGCGAAGCAATCCAGCGCTGCGGCGCCGTTCTGGATTGCTTCGTCGCTGCGCTCCTCGCAATGACGAGTTGAAGAATTCGGTCTCACTCGATCATGCTCAAACAACCGATGCCAACATCATGAGCAGAATCTTCAAATCCGAGGTCTATCGCTCTCCTCTGCTCACACGGCGCCGCGCGCTTGCGCTCGGCGCCTGCGGCGCCGCGCTGATGCTCCCGGCGCGCCATGCCGCTGCGGTCCGCCTCGACATTACCGAGGGCAATTTCCAGCCGATGCCGATCGCGATACCGGAGTTGATCCCGGCCGCGCCGGGCGACGCCGACACCGCGCACGGCATCACCCAGATCATCACCGCCAACCTGCAGCGCAGCGGGCTGTTCGTGCCGATCGATCCGTCGGCGTTCATCGAGAAGGTCGTGAACTTCGACACCGTGCCGAATTTCCCCGACTGGCGCAGCATCAACGCCCAGGCGCTGATCACCGGCCGCATCAGCCGGCAGAGCGACGGCCGCGTCCAGGCCGAATTCCGGCTGTGGGACGTGCTCGCCGGCCAGCAGCTCGGCGCCGGCCAGCGCTATTTGACCACGCCCGAGTACTGGCGCCGCCTCGGCCACATCATTTCCGACGCCGTGTACCAGCGCATCACCGGCGACAAGGGCTATTTCGACAGCCGGGTCGTGTTCGTCGACGAGACCGGGCCGAAGGAGCGGCGCGTCAAGCGGCTCGCCATCATGGATCAGGATGGCGCCAACGTGCAGTATCTGACCCGCGGCGACGAGCTCGTGCTCACGCCGCGGTTCTCGCCGTCGAGCCAGGAAATCACCTACATGGCCTACGGCGAGGGCGATCCGCGCGTCTATCTGCTCAATGTCACCTCCGGCGCGCGCGAACTCGTCGGCAATTTCCCCGGCATGAGTTTTTCGCCGCGCTTCTCGCCCGACGGCCGCAGCGTGATCATGAGCCTGCAGGAAGGCTCGAATTCCAATATCTTCGTCATGGACCTGCGCTCGCAGCAGACGACGCGGCTGACCAACACCCAGGCGATCGACACCTCGCCGTGCTATTCGCCCGATGGTGCCAACGTCTGCTTTTCCTCCGACCGCGGCGGCCAGCCGCAAATCTACGTCATGCCGGCGGCCGGCGGGCCGGCGGCCCGCATCAGCTTCGGCGACGGCATCTACTCGACGCCGGTGTGGTCGCCGCGCGGCGACTACATCGCTTTCACCAAGCAGACGGCGCAAACCTTCGCCATCGGCGTGATGAAGCCCGACGGCTCCGGCGAGCGCATCCTCACCGAAGGCTTCCACAACGAAGGCCCGACCTTCGCGCCGAACGGCCGCGTCATCATGTATTTCAGCGATCAGATCGGCAGCCCCGGTCCGTCGCTCTACACGATCGACATTTCCGGCCGCAATCAGCTGCGGGTGCCGACCCCGAGCTACGCCTCCGACCCCGCCTGGTCGCCGCTGTTGACTTAAGGAAGGCAGTGGCTGCTACTCCGGGGCCATGCCTTTTTCGGCCAATTCCTTTTTGGCCTTCTCGTTCTTGGCGAGGTGCGTCAGGCCCATGCCGCGCAGCACGTTCGGCGCCTTGGTGAACTGAATATTGTCGTAGCCGACGATCTCTATGCGGTTGCCCCAGGGGTCGCGAAAATCAAGGAACGGACCTTCAAGGGGCGTCACGCCTGCGGCCTCGAGCGCCTTGCGGGCTGCCGCCTTGTCGTCGACGACGAGGCCGAAATGGCGACCATCGTCGGCGCCCTGCCGGCGGCCTTTCTGCAGCGCAATGAATTGGTCGCCGAGATCGATGAAGGCCATGGTGTCGCTCTTGCCGCGCAATTCGAACCTGAACAGACGGCCATAGAACGCCAACGCTTCGTCGATATCGCCGACCTCGAGCGCAATATGATTGAACCCCATGGCGCGCGGTCTTGTGGCTTCGGCCATCGCAACCTCCTCCGCCGGTCTGAGGATTAAATGGGTAGCGCGGCGCTTGAAGCCAAACGTGGCGCCCGGAAGGAGACCTTGCACTGTGTCAGTTCGACAAGGCTGGGACGCGGCCCTTTACGGCGTTGGCGACGCCTTCATAGGCGATGCGTCCGTCGGCGCTGATGGGCAGCTGCTCGCGTAAGCGCGTTTTGAGCTGCTCTTTTTCGCTCGTCGACATGGCGCTAATGACCTGGCCGCTCGGTCCGATCGGTACCAGATTGGACTCGCAGAAATCGTCGAAGCTCGAATAGACGACCGGGATGCGGATCTGGCGCGTCGCGATCGCTTGCAGGCCGGCGGCTTGCCAGAACGCTTGCATCGTCTCGCGCCGCGAGGCGGCGGGGTTCACGCGCGACGGCGGCGCCTTGCCGAGAGATTTCAGGGCGACTTCGATCGGCGCGAGCGGCACGCCGCCGGCAAGCGTGTCCCACATATAGGTGGCGACGAGGCCGCCTGGCTTCACCACCCGGGCCATTTCCGCGACTGCCTTGGCGGGATCGGGCAGAAAGGTGATGACCAGCGCCATTGCCGCCGCATCGAAACTGCTTTCGGCAAACGGCAGAGCCTGCGCGTCGCCGATCTGGAATTGCGCCAGCCTCGCGCCGGGCCGTGTCCGAGCGAATGCAAGTTGGCCTTCCGAAGGATCGACGGCCGAGACTGCGGCCGGCGCGCAACGTGCAATGAGCTCCTCGGTGAACGCGCCGTTGCCGCACCCGACTTCGACCCAGCGAAGGTTTTGCGGCGGATCGAGCCAGTCAAGAAATATGTTGCCGGCGAGTTTGCTCCAGCGGCCCATCATGCGTTCGTAAGCCTTGCCGTCGGAGAACATTTGGCCCGGCTCGCTCATAGGAAGCCCTTTCGAAATCGATTGCTGCCGTACGGTCTAATCATCGCCGGCATGCTCGCCGTGCCGGCGCTGGCCGCGACGCTGAAGATCCCGGGGCAATTGAGCCCAAGCAGCGGGCCCTCATCATCGACCTTATTGCACGCCGTAGCGAGCGAATTGTTCGGCAACGTCCGGGATCAGGGCCTTTGCGGCAGCAATATCAGAATTGGCGCCGGGATCATTTTGCTTCTGCTTCGCGAGGCCACGGCCATAGAGCGCTGCAGCCAATTTTAGACCCGCCATCTGCGGGTCGCCGTGGAGCGCCGCGTCGTAATCGACGATTGCCTTATCGAAAGCGCCGGCTCGAAGAAAAACAAATCCGCGCGTGCTCAGCGTACCGCCATTTTGCGGTTCGAGACGCAGGGATTCGTTGCAATCGGCAAGTGCGGCTCGCGCATTGCCGAGCGCGATCCGCGCCCAACACCGGTTATGCAGCGCGTTGGCGGCATTGGGATTGAGACGAATCGCCTCGTCATAATCGGCGATAGCGCGCTCGAACTGGTTTTTCTCCGAATACAGGCGGCCCCGATTGTCGAAAGCGGCAGCCATTGTCGGATTGAGTCGAATGGCTTGATCGTAATCGGCGATGGCACGGTCATAGTCGCCGATAGTCGCGTACGCATTGCCGCGATTATACGCGGCTTGGGATACGCCGTGAGCGTTGCCACGCCCTGACTCGATCAGCGCGGTGCACGCGGAAATGATCTGGTCTGCCGAGGGCTTGTCTTTGCCGCTGCACTGATCGAGTTGCTGCGAAAGATTTGTTGGTCCCGAAACACTGACGCGATAATAGAATTTCATATTGCCAAACCACAAATTGGTGGCCACGAAGCCGGCGAACGACAGGGCCAAGACGATGCCGATGAGCCGCGCCCGGCTGGCGGCTGTCGATTGTTCCTCTTTTGCCGGCAAAGAGCCTCTTAATCCGAATACTGCCCGGTTTTGTCCTGGCATCGTCGATCCTCGTGCTTGAACAACGCGACAACCGTTTTTGATCGAAAAGCGCGCCGCAATTTAGCAAATCCATTTTGTGGATTTATTGATGAAATCCCTCGCATCATGACGGCGCGAGGTGAGGGAATATTAATGTTGTTCCGAGCGACGTCCATGCTCAGCGCTGCCGCGGCCGGGCTGGGAATTGCTCTGTTGCCGGCTGAAATAGCTGAGGATGACATCCGCGCCAAGCGCCTGGTCGAGTTCTGCCCGACTGGCATTCTGAGGAAGTCGGCGTCCGTCTCGTGTTCGCCACCAACCGCGGCATTGTGCCGGCCGTACGGGCTTTGACCGACTATTTGGCCGAGCACTTCAAATTTCGAAACGACAATGACTTCAAAAAGAAGAAACCGGAGGCAGCCCGTTCGGAAGAGCAAAAGAGCAGGCTGGCTAAAGCCACGTCGTTGGCGCGGCCCTGCGAGCCTGCGTTACTCCACTTGGCCGCCGCTTGCCCCGACCACATTCGTCACCAGCTATCTGGCGGCGCACAAGGGCCGGGCCCGGTGCAAATGTTGCTGCAGAGCGGGGGATGGATCGGCGAGCAGGTTGCACCGGGGAGCATGTCATAGATTCCCGGCTGAAGATGGGCGACGCGGTGAAGCCTAGTCGCGGCTGTAGCCGAGAAAGTGGCGCCGAGAACGATCGTGGCGGCAAGCGCAATTGTTGTCTTGCGGAACATTTCGTATCTCCCAGTTGACCTTTGCGACCAACCCGAAATTGCTCGCGATGGCAGGCCAGCACACGCATCGCCAATGCTCATCCTGAAATTTGTCGTCTCGGGCCGAATAGTTTTGCAATTTTAGTGCGACCTTGCTCGTTGCTGCCCTAAACCGACCCGCCAAAGTCGGCAGCGTGTTCTGCGATGGGCAGGTACTGATCGCTTAGTTCCGGGAACCATGTGTTGGATCACAAGGGGGGGTTCCGCCTAGTTGGCGAGCCGGGTTGCCGGATTGTGGCCGGAGCGCGCCGATCTCGCGTCATCCACAGGCCGCAGGAACGCCGCATTCAGGCTCCATTAAGCATTACCAAAGCTTTTCGGGTGTTCTGCGGGGACGGGGCTTCTTTGCAAGGCCTCATCAAGGTTGACGGAACCTTCGCTTAACGAAGGCGCTGCTAGACCCGCTGCAGTGGCTTCCGCTCTCCCGTCGCGCGGGGAGGGCAGGCACGGGACACAAAGCAATGGAGGCACCGGAATGAACCGGATGAACATCGTCCGCGGCGCCAAATTCGCAGCCGTCATCCTAGCCGGCATAGCCATCGCAGGCTGCGCCAAGAACCCGGTCGAGCAGACCGGCGCCATGGCGGCCGCCGCCACGCCCGGCAGTCAGCAGGATTTCGTCGTCAATGTCGGCGACCGCGTCTTCTTCGACACCGACTCCTCGGATCTGTCGGTGCAGGCGCGCGCCACGCTCGACAAACAGGCCGAGTGGCTCAGCCATTACGACCGCTACGCCTTTACCATCGAAGGTCACGCCGACGAGCGCGGCACCCGCGAATACAACATCGCGCTCGGCGCGCGGCGCGCCCAGACCGTGCGCGATTATCTGATCTCGCGTGGCGTCTCGGCGCAGCGCATGCGCACCATCTCGTACGGCAAGGAGCGTCCGGTCGCGGTCTGCGATGACATCTCCTGCTGGTCGCAGAACCGGCGCGCCGTTACGGTGCTCGATCAGAGTTCGTAAACCGTCGGCGCCGAAAGGGCGGAATGGCCCGGCTGCGGGGCGGGCCCGCGCGGCCGTCAGTCACAATTTGGTCGCAGGAACGACTATGGTGGGCGCGCTGCCAGCCGCTTGCTTTGGCGCGGCGGTGGCGGCATTCCGGCACATCGGCTAAGTCCACATCAATCGCAATGAACATGCCGCAGGGTCAAATCCGGTTCGCTCGCTCCGCTTTGCTTGCGCTTGTCTGCGCGCTTTGCGGCCAGTCCGCGCACGCCCAGGACGCCGCCGATCTCGTCACCCGGCTCGATCGTCTCGAAGCCACCGTCCGCGACCTGACCGGGCAGATCGAGCAGTTGCAGTACCGCAATCAGCAGCTCAGCCAGCAGCTGCAGGCCCTGCAGGAGCAGCGCGGCGCGCCGGCGGCCGCCGCTTCGCCGCGACCGAACTCGCAATACGCCGCGCCCCAGGCGCAATACGCGGCTCGGCCGGCCGAGCCATATCCGGCTGCGGCGCAGCCTCAATATGCGGCGCGGCCGGCTGAGCCATATCCAGCCCCGGCGGACCCGCAATATACGGCGCGGCCGAACCCGCAATACTCGTCCAACGTCCCTTATCCGCCTCCGCCGGGCGAGGCAGCGCAGGGCGAAGGCGGTTCCGGCCGGCACGATGCCTTTAATCCGGCGCTCAGTCCCGGCGCTCCCGGCGCGCCGCGCGCGCTCGGTTCGAGCACCAACGAGAACGAACCGCCGCCGCCCCGGCCGGCCGGGGCGCCGCTCGATTTGTCGAGCCTTTCCGGACCCGGCGGAGCCGGTGCGACTGGCGCGACCGGTGCTGCCGGCTCGCCTGGCGGCGCCTTACCGCCGCCTCCGGCCAATCCGAGCGGGACGGGGGCCGTCGCCGCGCTGCCGCCCGCCGCCACGCCGAAGGACGAATATGAGCTCGCGCACAGCTATTTCGCCCGCAAGGATTATGCCGACGCAGCCCAAGCGTACGGCGCTTTCTTACGCAAATATCCGAGCGATCGGCTGGCGCCGGAGGCGCAATATTGGCTCGGCGAATCCTTGTTCCAGCGCCAGCAATATCACGACGCGGCCGAAGCGTTCCTCGCCGTCTCCACCAAATACGAGACCACCGCGCGGGCGCCCGACGCGCTGTTGCGGCTCGGTCAATCGCTGGCGGCTTTGGGCGAGAAGGAAGCCGCGTGCGCTTCGCTCGGTGAAGTGTTACGCAAATATCCGCGCGCTTCGCTTGGGGTGAAGCAGAACGTGGAGCGGGAACAAAAGCGTGCCCACTGCTGACCAGACGGTTGGCGACGACGAATTAGACGCGCTGTTTCGCGGCCTCGACAATTTGCCCGGCTTCGTCATTGCGGTTTCGGGCGGCCCGGATTCCACTGCACTATTGCTGCTCGCCGCGCGTTGGGCGAAGCGGCTGAAGAAGAAAAAGCCGCCGCGTCTGCTTGCCGTCACCATCGATCACGGCCTGCGGCGCGAGGCTGCCGCCGAGGCCGCCGCCGTGAAGCGTTTGGCGCGGCAGCTCGGCGTTGCGCATCGCACTTTACGCTGGTGCGGCGCCAAGCCGCTGAGTGGTTTGCAGGAGGCGGCGCGCATCGCGCGTTACCGCTTGCTGGCGCAAGAAGTGGCGCGCGCCGGCCTTGCCCACGTGCTCACCGCGCACACGCTCGACGATCAGGCGGAAACGGTATTGTTTCGGCTCGCCCGCGGGAGCGGTTTGGGCGGCCTCGCCGGCATGGCGCCGGTAGCGCTCATTCCCGGCTCTGGCGGCGACGATCGCATCTTTCTGCTGCGGCCGCTCTTGCACCTGCCGAAATCACGGCTCATCGCCACGCTGCGCGCCGCGGGCATCTCCTACAGCGACGATCCGAGCAACCGCGATCCGCGCTTTACTCGGGCGCGGCTGCGCGAGTTGATGCCGGCGCTGGCGCGCGAAGGCCTCGATGCGCAGGGACTGGCGCGGCTTGCCGCGCGCATGCGCCGCGCCGAAGCGGCGCTCGAATTTGCTGTTGGCGCCGCCCGCGCCGCGCTCGCGCCGCCGCCGTGGCCGAGCCGCGGCCCCATCGTGTTTGAGCGTGCCGGATTCGCCGCTTTACCGCCGGAAGTGGCCTTACGCCTGCTCGGTGGGGCGATCGCGCACACCGGCGACGAAGGTCCGGTCGAACTGGGCAAGCTCGAGGCGCTTTACGAAGCATTGCGCCAGGCGCCGGGACGGCTGCGCCGCACGTTGGCGGGGGCGGTGGTGACGCTCGGCGACGACCGGCTCGCGGTCGAACGCGCTCCGGCGCGCCGCAGCGCAGCCATGCGGCAAAGCCGCAAGGCCCGCTTTACGAAGTAAGCCTATAATGCTTGGCGGATTCCCTTGTAATGGCTATGGGATTCCCTTGGCAGGGGGCGTCGGCGCTCCTACATTGACGATTCACAGGGGACGTGAAGCCGCCACGATCCGCAGGCCTACTTGACTGTGCCGACGGGCTTCCGCGCCGCAACGCGGATCAAGGACCTAAGATGAACGCCAATCTGCGCAATTTCGCCCTGTGGGTCATCATCGTCCTGTTGCTGTTGGCGCTGTTTACGCTGTTTCAAAACCCCGGCCGCAATCCCGGCTCGACGGACATCCCCTTCTCGCAGCTGCTTAGCGACGTTGATAACGGCCGCGTCCGCGACGTGACGATCCAGGGCCCGGAAATCCACGGCGTCTACACCAACGGCAGCACCTTCCAGACGTATGCGCCGAACGATCCGAATCTGGTGCAGCGGCTATACAATAAAGGCGTCACGATCACGGCGCGGCCGCAGACCGAGAACGTGCCGTGGTTCGTGTCGCTGTTGATCTCGTGGCTGCCGTTCGTGGCGCTGATCGGGGTGTGGATTTTCCTGTCGCGGCAGATGCAGGGTGCCGGCGGCAAGGCGCTCGGCTTCGGCAAGAGCCGCGCCAAGCTGCTCACCGAGGCGCACGGCCGCGTCACCTTTGAGGACGTCGCGGGCGTCG